>Ga0209694_1000048_pt1 | contig 232316 bp, 187 predicted proteins | sample GluameincwithD2O_FD_187499 | JGI IMG/M metagenome (GOLD analysis project Ga0209694, IMG submission 187499) | Mouse cecum microbial communities from Vienna, Austria - Glucosamine amended microcosms incubated with D2O (SPAdes) (version 2) | ecosystem: Host-associated > Mammals > Digestive system...
CAATCCAACGGCCCCGAACCGGCGCGAAACGCGCTTATTTACGGGAAAACCGAAAATAACACCCCGACACGCCTACTGCCACAACGGCAAACCAGCAACATAATCAACACATTTTGACCTATATGCCACGTATCGTGAATAGCATGAGCGAGCACGACGAGACGAATACCAACGCACAATCTGCCCCCGCAGACGACACACAGTGGAGCGTGCTGCAGGAGCGCGTGGACGTACGCGCAGATAAACCGAGTCAGGACCCGCGCATCGCCGCACAGATTGATGCCGCCCGCGCGCGTGGCTTCGTGCCGCTGTCCGAAAGCGAAAGCGAGCGCACGGCCAAGAATTCGCCGGAGGATCTGCAAGCCCAAATCGAAGCCGGGCTCACGCAGGTCGATCCGCTGATGATTCGCCCGCGCACCTCGAGCCGCATCCTGTGCGGGGTGCTCGCGCTCGTGTTCGCACTGCTCGCATTCGGCTCGTACTGGCTCGGCGTGCACACGCTCAAAGGCCAGGGCTACGAAGACCTCGTCATCGACAATTTCGCGAATTACACGCCGCAGTGGCTGCTCGAACATAATCTGGGACTCACCGATTCCGTGGTCGTGATCAGCGTGAGCATCGCGCTCGGTGCCATCGCCGTGTTCGTCGCGCTGTTACGCCGCCGTTGGTGGCTCGCCGGCCAGCTCGCCGCATTCGCCGCCGTGAGTTTCGCCTGCGCGCGCGTGCTCAAACCGGCACTCCCTCGGCCACTGCTTATGCAGATTCATTCGTCCACCGCGAACTCCGCGCCCAGCGGACACACGATGCTCGCCATCACCGCCGGACTCATGCTCGTCTGCGCGGTGCCCCGGGCGTGGCGCGCCGCCTGCGCCCTGCTCGCCGCCGCCTATTCCATGCTCGTGGGCGTCTTTGTGATCGCAGACAAATGGCACCGCCCCTGCGACGTGCTCATGGCCGTGTTCCTTGTGGGCGCGCTCGCGATGCTCATGTTGCTGTTCACGCGCACGAGCGGCATGGACCGCCCCGGCAAGCGCGTCTCGTCCGCCAGCGTGCAGATTGCCTCGACCGTGCTCATCACGCTCGGCATCTGCGGTTTCGCCTACGCCGGCTATGTTATTTGGCAGATTTTCCCCGGACTCGAATACGGCGTCGCCTGGTCGACGGGCGGCGCGTGCATGTCCGCCGGCGTGCTCGTGATTGCGGTGAACGCGCTCGTCGTCGGCGCTGTGCTGGCCGTGCGTCAGCTCACCGCGTCGCCGCTCACGCGCCTGGGCCAGATCGGCGCCCCGCCTGCGCCTCCGCGCCGCTGATCCCCCTGCTACGGGCTACCAAAATCGTTACGGGCTAGCGTGCCCCTTACGGGCTAGGATTTTCTGTTACGGGCTAGGATTTTCCGGAGTGAAAACCATAATCTCCGCGAGGAAGAATCCGCAAAACCGCCATTTTTCAACGTTGTGGGGTCATATGATACCCAGTGGATTTTAGCCCGTAACAGGAAATCCTAGCCCGTAACAGTTACGCTGGCCCGTAACGGTCGGGTTAGCCCGTAATGGGAAACTTAGCCCGTAGCGGGTCGGGAAGTGCGGGGGAGAGAGTGGGGGAGGCTTCGTATTCCGTATAGTGTACGTGTATATCGTGTATATATGGCGGCGTGCTTCGAACAATGGGGCCATATGGGGCGCAATAGCTCGAAAACACGCTCCGCGCGCAAAAGTTGTGTGGAACGTGAGTAGTATGTGGACTCGTCAGGGAAAGTAAGGAGAGCGATCATGACCACCGGCAGCAAGCTCGTCATAGTGGAGTCTCCCGCCAAGGCGAAGAAAATCGGCGGGTATCTCGGAGACGGCTACACCGTTCTGGCTTCGGTGGGCCATATTCGCGACCTCGCACAGCCGAGCCAGGTTCCGGCGGACGAGAAGGCGAAGTTCGGCAAGTTCGGCGTGGATGTGAACGACGGGTTTAAGCCGTACTACATAGTCGGCCCGGAGAAGAAGAAAACCGTCTCCGAACTGCGGTCCGCACTGCGCAATGCCAGCGAACTCTACCTCGCCACCGATGAGGATCGCGAAGGCGAAGCGATTGCGTGGCATCTCGTGCAGACGCTCAAGCCGAAGGTGCCGGTCAAGCGCATGGTGTTCCACGAGATCACGCCGGAGGCGATCCGCACATCGCTCGACCACACGCGCGAAGTGGACAACAACATGGTGGACGCGCAGGAGACCCGCCGCGTGCTCGACCGCCTGTACGGCTATGAGCTGTCGCCGGTGCTGTGGCGCAAGGTGGGTCCGGGCCTCTCCGCCGGCCGAGTGCAGTCGGTGGCCACGCGTCTCATTGTGGAGCGCGAACGCGAGCGCATGGCGTTCGTGCGTGCGCCGTACTGGGATGTCGTGGCGACGTTGTGCGCTCCGGACGCGCTCGGCGAGATGACCGATTTCGAATCGCGCATGATCGCGCTCAATGGCACTCGTCTGGCCACGTCCAAGGATTTCAAGTCGGACGGCACGCTCACCGACGCCGCGCGCACGGATGGCGCGTTGCAGCTGGGTGAATCGCAGGCCGGCGAGCTTGCCGATGCGCTCGCCGACGCCCGCTTCCGCGTGATCTCGGTGGAGAAGAAGCCGTATCGCAGGCGCCCGCAACCGCCGTTCACCACGTCGACCATGCAGCAGGCCGCCGGCAACAGGCTCGGCATGAGCTCGCGGCAGACGATGCGCGCGGCGCAGAGTCTGTACGAGAACGGCTACATCACCTATATGCGAACCGACTCGGTGACGCTGTCGCATGAGGCCATCGAAGCCGCGCGCGAGAGCGTGGCGAAGAACTTCGGCGCACAGTACCTGTCCGAAAAGCCCAAGCAGTATGCGACGAAGACCGCGGGCGCGCAGGAGGCGCACGAGTGTATTCGCCCCGCCGGCTCGCACTTCCGCGATCCCTCGCAGCTCGCCACGTTGCCGCCCGATCAGCTCAAACTGTACACGCTGATCTGGCAGCGCACGCTCGCCTCGCAGATGGCCGATGCCACCGGTTCCACCGCCACCGCGCGCTTTGCGGCATCTGCGGGCGCGCTCGGCGAGGCGACGTTCCAGTCGTCGGGCACGGTGATCGAATTCCCCGGCTTCATGCGCGTGACCGGCGAGCGCGGCGGCTCGGGCAAGAAGCGCGAGGAGAGTGCGTCGCTGCCGCCGCTCGCCGAGGGCGCCGAATTGCCTGCGAAGAACGTGCTTGCAGACGGCCATGAGACGCAACCGCCGGCACGCTACACCGAAGCGTCGCTGGTGAAGACTCTGGAGGCCAAGGAGATCGGCCGTCCGTCGACGTACGCGAGCATCATCTCGACGATCATCGACCGCGGGTATGTGTACGAGCGCGGGCGCGCGCTAATCCCCAGCTGGCTCGCCTTCGCCGTGACCAAGCTGCTCGAGGCGAAGTTCCCCAAGTACGTGGACTACCAGTTCACCGCCGATATGGAGAACGGCCTCGACCAGATCGCGCACGGCAACGAGACCGGTCGCGAATGGCTCACCCAGTTCTACTTCGGTTCGGGCGCGGATTCCGCCCGTTCGGCCGACGAGGCCCATGAGGGCCTGCAACGCCAGGTCGCGCAGCTCGGCGAGATCGATGCCCGTGAGATCAACACGATTGCCATCGGCGACGGCATCCATGTGCGCGTGGGGCGCTATGGCCCATATTTGGAAGACACGAAGGATCTGGACGCCGAAGGCAATCCGAAGCGCGCCTCGATCCCCGACACCGTCGCTCCCGACGAGCTCACGGTGGGCGAGGCACGCAAGCTCATCGCCAGCAATGCGGGCGGTCCGCGCGTGCTGGGCACCGATCCGGCCACCGGAGGCACCGTTGAGGTGCGCAATGGCAGATTCGGCCCATATGTGGCGTTGGTGGCGCCGGAATCTGCGAATGAGACTGCTGCGGCCGGCAAGAAGAAGACCGCGGAGCCGAAGCCGAAGATGGCGTCGCTGTTCAAGAGCATGAAGCCGGAGACGGTCACGCTCGACGACGCGCTGCGTTTGCTGAGCCTGCCGCGCACCGTGTGCACGTATGACGAGGTGGATGCGAAGACCGGTGAGACGGTCTCGGTCACGATCAGCGCGAGCAACGGCCGCTACGGCCCGTACCTGACGAAGACGCGCGCGGACGGCGGCGCTTCGGAAACGCGCTCGCTCGAGTCTGAAGACGCGATCTTCGCCGTTGACGAGGCCCATGCGCAGGCATTGTTCGCGCAGCCGAAGTACGGTCGTGGGCGCGGTGCCACGAAGCCGCCGCTGCGCACGCTCGGGCCCGACCCGGAGTCGAAGCGCGAGGTGAGCATCAAGGAAGGATTCTACGGCGCGTATATCACCGACGGCGAGACGAACCGCTCGCTGCCCAAGCAGTACGATCCGAAGACCATCTCCGCCGAGGACGCGTTCCGCCTGCTCGCCGAGAAGCGTGCCGCCGGCCCGACCAAGAAGCGGGGCCGCAAGGGCAAGGCCAGCGCGAAATCGACGGGGAAGAGCACAGCGAAGGGCAGGAAGGCCACGCCGAAGAAGTCCGCCACCGAGATGGCCCGCGACAAGCGCCGCGAGCAGGTGCGCGAGCTGGCGGCCAAGGGCTGGGCGAACACGCGCATCGCGAAGGAGATCGGCTCCTCGGCTTCCACGGTGAAGGCCGACGTCGAGTATTTGGAGGCGAACGAAGGCTTCACCCGCCCGCCGGTCGTCCCCGCCAAGTAGCCGGATATGCAACTCTGTCCCATAAGGGAAACTCCTAGCCCGTAACGGGAACGCCAGCCCGTTACGGGCTAAGTTATCCCTTACGGGCTAAGATTTCCTGTTACGGGCTACGGCCGTAGCCCGTATGCAGGATACAGATTGTTGAAAAATGGCGGTTTTATGCAGCCGATACAGGGTACCCTACTCATTTTCCCTAGCCCGTAACAGGAATTGCTAGCCCGTAAGCAAAAGTCTGACCTGTAAGGGTTGTGGTAGCCCGTAAAGGATACTCTGGCCCGTAGCAGGTATCAGCTCTGTAGCAGGCACAGATAAGTATCAGATAAGGAGAGGCGATGAGCGACGGACTGTTCATTTCGTTCGAAGGTGTGGACGGCGCCGGCAAGACGACGCAGGTGAATCTGCTCGCAGACTACCTGCGCACGCTCGGCCGCGAGGTGGTCGTCACGCGCGAGCCGGGTGGCACCGCGCTCGGCACGCAGATCCGCGCCATGCTGCTCACCGCGAATCCCGACGAGGAGATCTCCTCGCGCACCGAGGCGTTGCTGTTCGCCGCCGACCGCGCCCAGCACGTGAGCGAAGTCATCCGCCCGGCGCTCGAGCGCGGCGCCATCGTCATCACCGACCGTTACCTTGACTCCTCGCTCGCCTACCAATCCGGCGGTCGCGAGCTCACCGCCGACGACATCCGGACCCTAAGCATGTGGGCCACGAACAATCTGCTGCCTGCGCGCACCTACTTGCTCGACATCGACCCGCGCGCCTCGCACACGCGCCTCGAGCACGCCGAGGATCGCATGGAATCCGCCGGCGACGACTTCCAGCAGCGCACGCGCACGGCGTTCCTCGAGCTCGCGGCCGCGCAGCCGCAGCGCTTCCGCGTGATCGACGCGCAGCAGTCCGTGGAGAAAATCGCCGGATTGATTTGCGACGACGTCGCGAATCTGCTTGAGTAACACCTATGAGTGTGTGGGATGCAATCGTAGGGCAGCCGAAGGTTGTCGAGGAACTCAGGCGCGTCGCCGAGGGTGACGGGCGCGGCGTGGCGCAGTCGTGGCTGATCTGCGGGCCGGCCGGCTCGGGCACCATGCAGGTCGCGCGCGCGTTCGCCGCCGCGCTGGAGAGCCCCGACCACGGCGAGGGCGAGCTGCCGACGAAGATCACCTCGCAGATTCTCACAGACCGCTTCCCCGACGTCGTCACGCTTTCCACCGACAAGGTGACGATCGGCATCGACGAGGTGCGCGATCTGGTCATACTCAGCGAGCAGATGCCGAGCACCGCGCCTTGGCGAATCATCATCATCGAGAATACCGAACGTATGCTCGAGCGCACGACGAACGTGCTGCTCAAGGAGATCGAGGAGCCCTCCGCGCACACGATCTGGCTGCTGTGTGCGCCGAGCGCGCAGGATGTGCTGCCCACGATCCGTTCGCGCACGCGGCTCGTCACACTTGGCGTGCCCGTGGCCGACGAGATCGCGACCTGGCTGGAACGCGAGGTGCGCGTGCTCGAAGACCCGATGAAGCGCGAGCGCGCGCGGGCGAAGGCGAGCGGCGGCCGGGCGGATGCGAAGGCGGCGCGCGCCGGGAAATCCGCGAAGGCGCCCAAGACGGCTCCCACTCCCGAACCGTGCCCAGTTTCACGTGAAACGGCAGTGCGCATTGCGCGGCTGTGCGAGGGGAATCTCGACATCGCGCGGCTCTACGCGCAATACCCGAGCGTGCTGCGGGAGCGCGACCGGCTTGTGAACAATGTGCTGAAGATGACCCGCGCATCGCAGGCGGTCATCTTCGCGGGCGAACTGTATGGGTCCGCGCAGGAGCAGGCGAACGAACGCGCTGAGCAGGCGGCTGGGGAGCGGCAGGCGGAATTCCGCAAACTCAACGGACTCGCGCCCGACGAGACGGTGCCCGCCGATCTTCGCCGCGCATACACCGCGCTCGCCAAAAAAGACGACATCAAGCGGCACGCCACGCGCATGACCCGCGATGTGCTCGACCGCGCGTTCACCACGATCGCCAGCATCTACCGCGACGTCGCCGTGTTCCAGAACGATGCCGAGGAGTCGGTGGGACTCATCAACATCGAGAACCGCGACGCCATAGCCGAGCTCTCCGCACAGCTCACCCGCGAGCAGACCCTCGCACGCATGGACGCCATCTCCACTGCACGCCGGCGCATCGCGGGCAATGGCAACGCGTTGCTTGACATCGAGGCGCTGTTCTGCGCGCTGCTGCCCGAACGTCGCTAGCGTACTGCGTTATGGGAATGGCATGTTGTTCGGAGTCTTCCGATCAACAAGCCACTATGCCACCCTAAAATGGCATAACATTCAGAGGGTCCCGTGGAAACCGCCAATCTGTAATCTGGAAATGGCAGTTTACGCGGAAATGTCTGCGCAAACTGCCGTTCAATGTGCGTGCTCGGCGTGAACACGAAACGCGAGGGCAACACTGTGCGCGATACTGGAATCATGTTAGTTTCCGCAGATTTCAACACAATCCCCGAGCAGTATGCCAAGAACGCGCCCGAAGATGCCCGCGTCGACGGCGTGCCCTGCGTCTCGCTCCCGTTCTATATCGACCATCTCAACCCGGCTGCCAAGTATTTGCACTGGGAATTCAGCGACCCGGATTCCATTCCGGTGTGCGGATTCGAATGGATCCACTGGACGATGGCAAATCTGCCGGTCGCCGCGCTCATGTTCGACCCGTCCGACGCGCACGCCTTGCAGATTCCGCCGGACTTCTCGCGCCGCGTCACCGCGATGATCCCGGAGGCCGTGCAGGGCCGCAATTCGCAGGCGTCGCCGCTGTACGGGCAGGATCAGCAGAATCTGCAGCTCGTCGCGCACTACACCGGCCCGCAGCCACCGGACAAGGACCACCGCTACGTACTGCAGATCTGGGGTACCACCTCGCCGATCGAAGGCTTGAAGCCCGGATTCTGGCTCAACGAGATGCTCCACGGCCTCGAGCATTCGCAGGTCGTCGACGGCGGCGGCATCACGCTGATCGGCAAGTGCTGAGCTCTGCCTCGCAGTCCGTTTTTTCGGATGCTTCCGTATGACTGGCCGCAGATTAGCTGATTGGCGGTCCGTCTTACGGATGCTTCCGTATGCCAGGTCATGGGGAGTCAATCTGTGGCGTATCTTTCGGAACCTTCCGTGTAATCGACCGCAGAAGTGCTGTCTGGCGGTATGTCCTGCGGAAGCATCCGTGCGATTGACCGCGGAGGGGGCAATTTGCGGCCCATCTTTCGGAGCCTTCCGCGTAACAGACCGCAAGGAGGGCAATCTGCGGCATATCTTACGGAAGCTTCCGTAAAACGGGACGCAGATATGTCGTGCAGTGGTTCGTTTCACGGAGTCTTCCATATAACAGGCCGCGAATGGGGCGATCTGCAAACCGCATAGGCGCCCGCATATTCGCCCACATATCCACCTATGGAATAATTGGTCGCCCAGCGCTGCCGGTGCGCGGCAAAGCGCGGTAGAACACTAAAGGAGCGAAGAGAAACCAATTCGTGAAATCGAGGGAGCAAAATGGCATGCACTACAATTCTGGTGGGCCGCGGCGCGAGCTATGACGGGTCGACGATCATCGCGCGCAATGAAGACGACGAGCCCGGCTCGTTCAACAACAAGAAGCTCATCATCGTGCGGCCCGAAGACCAGCCGCGCACCTACACGAGCGTGAACGGTCACCTGACGATCGAGCTGCCCGACGATCCGCTGCAGTATTCCGAGACCCCGAATTCGTTCACGAGCGCCGGCGTGTGGGGCGAGGCCGGCATCAACGAGGCGAATGTGGCGATGACCGCGACCGAAACGATCACGTCGAACGCGCGCGTGCTCGGCGCAGATCCGCTCGTGCCATACACGCCGGCGATCGGCAAGCCCGGCGACGCGAACTATGTGCCCGCGGTGGCCGGCGGCATTGGCGAGGAGGATCTCGTCACGATCGTGCTGCCGTACATTCACACCGCTCGCGAGGGCGTGGAGCGCCTGGGCTCGCTGCTCGAGGAATACGGCACGTACGAAAGCAACGGCATCGGGTTCGCGGATTCGCACGAGGTGTGGTGGATCGAGACGGTGGGCGGGCATCATTGGATCGCACGCCGCGTGCCCGATGACTGCTACGTGGTGAATCCGAACCGCCTGGGCATCGACGAGTTCGATTTCGAAGATGCGTTCGGCGAGCAGCGCGACTACATGTGCTCCGCCGATCTGCGCGAATTCATGCGCATGCATCACCTCGACGTCGACTACGCGCTCGAAGGCCAGTTCGACCCGCGCGACGCCTTCGGCTCGCATTCCGACATGGACCATGTGTACAACACGCCGCGCGCGTGGATGATCGAGCGCTACTTCAATCCGCTCGACGAGACGTGGGAGGGCCCGGACGCCGACCTCACGCCATCCAGCGACGACATTCCGTGGTGCCGCCAGCCCGACCACAAGATCACAATCGAAGACATCGACTACGCGCTCGCCATGCACTACCAGGGCACGAAGTTCGACCCGTACGGCAAGCTCGGCACCGAGGCGACCCGTCACCTGTATCGTCCTGCCGGCATCAACCGCACCTGCGAGCGCTCGATCATGCAGATTCGCCCGTACGCTCCACAAGCCGACCGCGCGATTCACTGGATCACGTTCGCCGCCACGCCGTTCAACGCCACCGTGCCGTTCTTCGCGAACGTCGACGCGATGCCGGATTACGTGAGCAATACGACGCCGGAGGTCACGCTCGACAGTTATTACTGGGCGAGCAGATTCCTCGCCGTGCTCGGTGACTCGGACTACTCGGGCACCGCCGAGCCAATCGCCCACTACAAGCAGACCGTCGCCGCGCTTGGGCATCAGATGGTGTTCGCCACCGACGAGCAGCTCGCCCGTCTCGGCGGCAAAGACACGCGCGCCGCTGCCGCCCGCGAACGCGAGGATGAGGAGGAGTCGCTGCCTGCCGACGTGGAGCCGATGAAGCCCGCAGACGTGGTGAAGGCCACCCGCAATGAGAAGACCCGCGAGGTGCTGGCCGCCGCCAACGAGAACGTGGCCAAGCAGCTCAAGGCCCAGACCCAGACGATTCTCGCCCAGTGCCTGCAGTCCACGAGCGTGAACATGAAGGACGCCTTCAGCATGGCCGACTTCTAATCTCCCATATGGCGTATGCGTTCCCTCCATTGGGGTCGCGTCGCTGTTCATATGCAAGTGGGGCATGCGATCTCTGACCGCATGCCCCACTTTTTCGTCACAGGTTCTGCGACGGGTTCTGTTACGTGCTCCGTTACAGGCTAGGGTACTTCTTACGGGCTAGTTTTGTGCTTACGGGCTAGGATTTCCTGTTACGGGCTAAGGCGAATCCCCGGATTCCGGAGTATTCGTGACGCAAAACCGCCATTTTCCAATGCCTTGATTTGGGATTTGGGACTTTTGCCCTAGCCCGTAACAGGAAATCCTAGCCCGTAACGGAAATCCTGGCCCGTAAGAGGTTTGCTGGCCCGTAAGCACTATGCATGCCATGCCATGCATAAGCAGGAAACGCTCTGCCGCAGCGCACAATCTCAGCATATGAACTTCGCATATCGCATCATGGGTGGCGCATGTGTGGAGAATCTGTAAACTTCTACAATGTTCGAAAAACAACAGACAAGCTGAGGAGAATCATGGGCTGCACCACACTGCTAGTAGGCAGAGACGCGAGTTACGACGGGTCGACGATCATCGCGCGCAATGAAGACAGCTGCAACGGCGAATTCGACCCGAAGCGGTTCATCATTGTGAAGCCGCAGGACCAGCCGCGCACCTACCGCGCGGTGATCTCGCATGTGCAGATCGAGCTGCCCGACGACCCGCTGCAGTATTCGAGTGTGCCGAACGCGGACCGCAAGCAGGGAATCTGGGGCGAGGCCGGCGTGAACGAAGCGAACGTGGCGATGAGCGCCACCGAGACGCTCACGACGAACGAGCGCGTGCTCGGTGCCGACCCGCTCGTCGAGTATGTGCCAGCGCAAGGCAAGCCGGGCGACGCGGACTACGAGCCGGAGGTCGCCGGCGGCATTGGCGAGGAGGACTTCCTCACCATCGTGCTGCCGTATGTCAAGACCGCGCGCGAGGGTGTCGCACGCCTGGGTGCGCTGCTCGAGGAGTATGGCACGTACGAGATGAACGGTGTGGCGTTCAGCGATGCGAACGAGATCTGGTGGCTCGAGACCGTAGGCGGCCACCACTGGATCGCGCGCCGCGTGCCGGATGACTGCTATGTGACGATGCCGAATCAGCTCGGCATTGACGAGTTCGACATCGAAGACGGCACCGGCGAGCAGGTCAACTACATGTGCAGTGCCGATCTGCTCGACTTCATTGAGGAGAATCATCTCGATCTCGCGGTGGAGGGGTCCACGCCGTTCTCGCCGCGCGACGCGTTCGGCTCGCACTCCGACTCCGACCATGTGTACAACACGCCGCGCGCGTGGTATATGCAGCGCTATTTCAATCCGCTCGACGAGGTGTGGGACGGCCCGGATGCCGACCACAAGCCGGATTCCGACGACATTCCGTGGTGCCGCCAGCCCGATCGCAAGATCTCGATGGAAGATGTGAAGTACATTCTGAGCTCGCACTACCAGGAGACCCCGTTCGACCCGTATGGCTCGCGCGGTGACACGGCGTCGCGCACGCGCTTCCGCCCGATCGGCATCAACCGCACGAATCATCTGGCCGTCATGCAGATTCGCCCGTACCGCCCGCAGGTCAACCGCGCGGTGCAGTGGCTTGCCTATGGTTCGAATCCGTTCAACGCGATGGTCCCGTTCTTCCCGAACGTGGACGACACCCCGGCCTACCTGCGCGACACGACCACGCGCGTGACTTCGGAGAATTTCTACTGGGCGAACCGGCTGATCGGCGTGCTGTGTGACGCGCAGTTCGCCGAGACCGCGAACGCCGTGGAGACCTACCAGCAGAAAGTCGGCGCGCTCGGCCATGCCATGGTGCGTGCCGCCGATGAGCAGGTGAACCGCTTGGGTGGCGCCGCCGTGCTCGAGGCCGCGTCCCGTGAGCGTGAGGCCGATGCCGAGTTCGTCGAGGACGAGCTTGTGGAAGACGTGCAGCCGATGAGCCCAGACGAGATCATCGCCGCCGTGCGCAACCCGGAGGTGCGCGAGGTGCTGGCCACGGCGAACGACGATTTGGCGCACAAACTCAAGAAGGAGACCGAGAAGCTGCTCGACTCCGCGCTGTTCACGTCGAGCCTCGCGATGAAGAACCACTTCGCGATGTCCGACAACTGATTCACACCTGCAGTCCTCCCTCCCGCTCGCCTCCCAACCCCACGACTGTCGTGGGGTTGGGAGGCGAGCGGCCCCGGAGAATGCTTTGGTGTGGCGTTTCACGCTTTGGTGTGACGGTGCCACTTAGAGACCCGAACTGCGAATGGCGGAATTTCACTATTTTGGAATGCGGGCAGCTCAGCCGACCGTCACACCAAAGCAGATTCATGCACAAGGGGAGAATACGATTCATGCAAATTGCTGAGTAGGCACCGTGCAAATTGCCGAGTACAGAATATAGGAGGGAGCCGCAATGCCCATGATCAGGCCCGTTCTCGAGGCTGCGCCGCGTTCGTACAGTGACACGCTCGCCTCGTGCGCCATGCCGTGCTGATATGTTGAAAGGGCAGCAAATCCCGCGGAAAGGAACGTGTAGTGACGCTCATCGAGAACTTCACCAAGCCTTACGGATTGGTAGACAAGATCGACGCTTTCGGTTACCTCGACTCCCTGAAGAACAACCCCGACGCACCGCGCAAGCAGGGCAAGGTGGTGCTCGTGACGGCGGACACCCCGCTCAAGGCATCGCGCGGCGAGGGCAAGACCACCACGACAATCGCGCTCATCGACGCGCTCAACGAACGTGGCATCGATGCGGCCGCCGTTCTTCGCCAGCCGAGCATGGGCATCACCGCAGCCGGTTCGAAGGGCGGCGCCTCCGGCGGCGGCAAGGCGTCGCTCACGCATCCCGAGCTCATCGACTGGGGTCTGTGCGGCGAGATGGGGTCGATCGAGGCCGCGCAGAATCTGCTCGTGTCCTTCGCCGAGAAGGCTATTGACGACGGCTTGCTCGACACGGTGCTCGTGCCGCGTGTCTCCGAAGTGCCGTCGCGCTCGCTGCGCCAGATCACCGTGGACCGCGGCAAGGGCAATGTTCCCGAGCGCGTGGTGCTCACACCGACCTGCGAGCTCATGCAGATCGTCGTGCTGTCGCGCTCGATGGACGAGATCGCAGACCGCGTGGCGCATATGATCGCCGGCACGAAGGACGGCAAGCCCGTGATCTTCGGCGAATTCATTGACTTGTGGCGCATCACGAACATGCTCACCGACGCCGTGAAGCCCGCGAAAACCGAGACCGTGAACGGCTCGCCGGTGTATGTGCACGGCGGCCCGTTCGCGAACGTCTCCATTGGCATTCCTACGCTTGTTTCCGTTGAGATGGCGTGCGCGCTGCACGACGTGGTGATCGTCGAGGCCGGCTACGGCGCCGACGCCGGCGCGCAGAAGTGGCTTGACATCGCATGCCGTGAATACGGCGCGCAGTGGCCGAGTGCCGCGGTTGTGGTGACTCGCGCGACCACTTGGCGCGACGATCCTGCCCTGCAGTGGCGCTACCCGTTCCATGTCGATCGCTTGGAGAAGCTCGGCATTCCCACCTTCCCGCTCATCAACCTGTGGGAGGGCGAGGATGACCAGATTCCCGCCCTGCGCGAGACTGCGGAGGAACTTGGCTTCCGCGACCCGATTGTGGGCAATCTGTTCCGTGATGGCGGCGAGGCGCTCGCACCGCAGCTCGATGCGTTCGTCGAGGCCGTTTCCGACGAGGCGCTGCCCGAGCAGCCGAAGAGCTTCAAGGGCGAGTCGTTGCGCGAGAAGATCGAGTTCGTGTGTGGCAATGCGTATGGTGTGCCGGCCGACCGTATGGTCGACAAGGCCGGTTTCGCCGAGTCTGAGGCCGAGGCGGAGCGCCTGTGCGCCGACGCCGGCATCGACTTCGCCGATCTCGCCTTGGTGGCCGTGAAGTCGCCGGCCACCATGACCGACAACGACGCCGCCCCCGCCGACGAGCGCACCGTGACGCTCAAGAAGGTCGAGGTGCATTCGGGTGCCGGCCTCGTGCAGGTGAACCTGACCACGAGCCTGACCACCCCGATGCCGAAGATCGTCTGATCTGTTATTTGGTCGTCAACGTGTGAGGGGCCGCCCGTAATGGGTGGCCCCTCAGACATTTGGCCGCCTTCATCCCTGTTCTCCCGGCCCGCACGCATCCATTAGCCCCGTCGTCTCTCTTACGGGATGTCATTATCTGTTACAGGCTAACGCTTGGCTTACGGGCCATCATCACCCTTACGACGAGCGCACGCTCGACATCACCGGCACCGGGATCATGGGGTACCTGTCGATCCCGAAAATCAACGTGCAGCTGCCCATCTACCACGGCACCGACGAAGCCGTGCTGCAGATCGCCCTCGGGCACCTGACCGGATCGTCACTGCCAGTGGGCGGCGAGACCTCGCACTCCGTGGTCTCCGGGCACACCGGGCTGCCGAGCGCCAAACTGATCGCCGACCTCGACCAGCTCAAGAAAGGCGACCTGTTCCAGTACACCGTGCTCGACCGCACGCTGACCTACGAAGTGGACGAGATCAACGTCGTGCTGCCGGGCGAAATGGACAAACTCAACCTGGAGCCGAGGGCAGACTACTCCACGCTCATCACCTGCACGCCGTACGGGGTGAACTCGCACCGGCTGCTCGTACGCAGGCATCGCGTGCCGAACCCGCCTGCGGAGCAGGTGGCCGCGCACTACGACGAGCCGGAGTCGATGCTGTGGACGGCCATCGCGATCGGGGCCGGGGTGCTGCTCGTGCTGTTGCTGCTGGCAATCTGGCTCGTGAGAAGGCGCGGGAAGAAGCGCAAAGCCGCCCAGACGCTCGAATCTGCAAGCGACAACCACGGAATAGAACAGCGAGCCGATTCCAGAACGGAAACAACGGAACACGGCAACAGAACTTGATTCCGCGCAATGCGCGGGAATACTCTTGGCAACAGAGTGAGTGAAGGAGAACACCATGAACATCATGCAGCGCAGCAAGCGCGCAGGATTGATCGGCACGGTATGCGCAGTGCTGGCCGGGCTCGGGCTCAGCGGCATCATCGGCGCAAGCGTGCCGGCCGCGCAGGCGGAGGAGACGGGGAGCATCACCGTCAACTTTGTTGTCGACAAAACCGACAACAAGGGCAATGTCGTAAAAGACGAGGCTGGCGAAAATGTGAAAACTGCGGTGGCGGGCGCTACGTTCAAGCTCTACTAAATCGGTGAATGGAACGGGGCGGAAGGGCGATATGGCCCAATCGGCGCATTCAAGGACGGTGTCTTCAACCAGATCGGTATTGCGGGCAACGACGGTGGAACTATCACCATCACACAGATCATGGGCGCTACGTCCAGCCAGCTGCGAGGACTCGCAAAGACACTCCACAACTACATTCAGCAGACCAATGGCACCGGCGGAAACATCGAGGAGCTGAAAAGCGGAGTCACCGATGCAAATGGCACACTGAAGTTCGATGGTCTGGGACGCGGACTCTACCTCGTGGATTCGCCGATACATAAGGTGGAAACCACAACCGCACAGGGCAAGAAGGTCACCACCTCTTATGTTCACTCGTGGCACTCCCCGATGTGAACGGCGATGATCCGATGAACGTTACCATCCATCCGAAGAAAAACCCCGCCACTGGTCTTGATCCTATTCACGTCAAGAAGGTGTGGAAGAACGACGATCCGAACACCCGCCCGAAGTCGGTGAAGGTGTCGCTGTGGATGGAAGGGCACGATACGCCATTGAACTCCGCGGAGCTGTCCGCAGAGAACAACTGGACCTACGTATTCGATAATCTGCCTGTAGGTGACCGCTACTTCGTGGTGGAAGACAACGTGCCGGACGGGTACCACGTGTTCATCGACGAGGACATCATCAACCCAGAGACCGCCGACTTCACGATCACGAACTCGAAGCCCGAGAAGCCGACGAAACCGGAACAGCCGACCACTCCTACTACGCCTACATCTCAGGTGACGCCGGGCAAGCCGGCACGCACCGGTGCTGACATCGCGGTGGTGGCGATCATGGCTGCAGCGGCGATTGGCATCGCGGGGGTGCTCATTCTCGAGGTGCGCAAGGCGCGCGCCCGCGAGAACAAGTAGTGTGGTGGTTGGCATCGCGGCGGCGCTGAGGCTGAGGGGCTGTGAGGCTGTGAGGCTGAGAGGTGCAGCCTCACAGCCTGCGCCGCTGCCTTTGCCGCCTCTATGTCAATTGAGAATTGAGAATTAAGAACGATTGAGCTCGCAATAGCCCCCTAAGCGTGTGAGCTCTCCAGTGAATAAAGAAAGACCCAGGCCCGTTTACTCCTTCCGGGCCTGGGTCTTTCTGCGTTTGCGGGGCGGGACTTTAGAAATTGCCGCCGTTCCAGCCCCAGTCCGGGGTGGCGGTGTAGCGGATGTAGGTGCGGTCGGCGGGGATTTGCAAGGTGTCTTGCAGCGCGTCCATGATCGCGGGCGTGAGCTTCTGCCACGCGGACTTCGGGACCGAGCTGCCGAAGACGTTCACCTCGACATAGGCGACCGGGGCGTCGTTCGTGCCGCCGAAGTACATGGGGACGTCGCTTTCGAACAGGCACATGAGCCAGCCCTCGGACTTGCCTGGGACAGCGGGGATGGCCTGGCCGAACGCGGTCTTGAGGGCGTCGCGCTGCTCGGCGGTGGTGGGGACGGAAACGTGCGTGTGAATGACTGGCATTAGTGCTCCTTTGAGTGATTGGCAATTGAGCCAGTTGAATGTGGTCGCTTCCAGTGTAGGTCAGTGTACGTCGGTGAGCGGTGAGGTGTTGGTGGTGGCGTAATCATTAGTGCCGATGCGGATGTATCGAGCGCTGAGGGTGGCGTGGATTTTCAGTGCGAAATGGGCCGGACCTCGTTCTACTTACGAACTAGCACAGTCTTTACGGGATGCCCAGTGCTACGGGCTAGCATATGGCTTACGGGCCAGCATTCCCCTTACGGGCTAGGATTTCCTGTTACGGGCTAAGGAAAATTCTCCGGTTGGCGGGTATTCGATGAGTATTCAAAATCGAAAACCGCTATTTTCCAACGATTTTTTTTGGAGGATACCATGATGGCTTTAGCCCGTAACCGAAAATGCTAGCCCGTAACAGTGATGTTGGCCCGTAAGGGGGATTTTGGCCCGTAACCTTAACCCGTAAGGGGAATGTTGGCCCGTAAGGGGGATTTTGGCCCGTAATCCTAGCCCGTAAGGGCGGTGTGAGTGAGGGATGGTGTGAGTAAGGGGTGGTGTGAGTTGTAGGGGGCTTAGCCCGTAACAGAAGAGTTCAGCCGGTGAAGGTGGGATGGCTCGTTGTGGATAACACGGTGGAGAACATCGGCGGTTATCCACATTCTGCACGAAACCACGTCCTCCGACCACAGTGCCCCGTCGAGCTTTACCCGCACTCGATGAACTGCTTGGCTGTATGTTATGGACCTACAGGAAAACATCAACGAGGGCATGAAGAGCGAGCTCAAGGCAGAGTCTGCGCGTGCGAGCAAGCAGTACTCTGACTTCGTCAAAAAGCGTCGGAAGTCTGCAACATGTTGCTTGGTCTTCGCCTTGAAAGTGATGGGAATAACCACGCCGCAGTTGTTGCCCCCATACCGGGACTGGACACGGGACGGTTCCATCCAGGTGTTAGGGGCAGAGCGGTCCAGTCGGCCTCCGCTGAAGAAGAAGTACGGTGCTGCGTGCTACTACATGAACATCCCAATGATCATGATAGAGCCAATCAAAGGAGTCTACTGCACTGATCCCGTGTGCACATGGTTCATGCTGGCGCAGTACGTCGAGTTGGATCAGCTGGTTGCCTTGGGAGACAACATACTCGGGCGCCAGAACATGCTGGAGAAAATGTATCTTCATTATCGCCTGTGCGATTTCCAAGACTACATCGCGCAGGTGCGCGAGTGGTCGGAATCTGCAGATAGTGGGCGAAAACGGGCGCCGCGTGGCATAGAGAAGTGCGAGATGGCGGTCGTGCTCATGCGGGAGCGCGTCGATTCGCCAATGGAGACGAAAGTGCGCCTGGAAGTGATCCTCGCACATGACCTGCCCGAGCCGAAAATCAACTATGTGCTCACATTGCCAAGCGGGCGCACGGTGTATTTGGATATGGCGTATCCGGAGTGGAAAATCTGCGTGGAGTACGACGGCAAGCAGCACGCGAAAACTTGGGCGGAAGATGCTCAGCGGCGCAACGAGATCGAGGCGGCCGGCTGGGGATACGTGCAGGTGACGACCGACGATATGCGCACGCGGGAGAGCAGACTGGAGTGCGCGCGGAGAATCGCGTCGCGTATAGAGGAGCGTACGCACAAGCCAGTGCTGTTGTTCGAGGAGGGGTACTTGATTGAAGAGGTGGCGGCGATGATGGAGGGCAAGCCTCTGCCGCCGAGGAAGCGGCGGAGGCGAGAGTGATGGGAATGGCCGAGTGTTTGGCACTGTTTGGCGTTAGTGGGTGTGAGCGGGTGTGAGTGGGGGTGAGCTGGTACGAGCTGGTACGAGCTGGTAAGAGAGAGTGCCCAAAGGTCGAACCGCGCTGCTTACGGGCTAGCATTCTCCTTACGGGCTAGGATTCCCTGTTACAGGTTAAGGAAAATCCGTCGGTTGGCGAGTATTCGGTGAATGGTCAAAACACAAAACCGCCATTTTCCAACGGTCTTTTTGGGCGAATACAATGACGGTTTTAGCCCGTAACCGGAAATCGTAGCTCGTAAGCGATATGGTGGCCCGTAAGGGGAATGCTAGCCCGTAACAGATAGAGTGGCAAGCCTTTGCGGTGAGGAAGTGACAGCGGAGAGAGCGGCCCCCGGGTTGCTATTCCCAGCCTTTGGGCGTATGCTCGATGCTCCACATGCCCAAGCGGTGCGAGAAACTCTTCTCCCACTTCGCCTCAAGCTCCTCCTCGGAAAGTACGTTGCCTTTGCGGCGGAGTCGGTTCATGGCGTTCGTGTGCGTGTCGTCGAGCAGCCACTTGCGAATGATGAAATTCCAGATTGCCACGATCACCGTGGCGACGAGCTTGCCGACGTTCGTGCGCAGCAGATACTCGGCGTGCTGGGTGATGAACGCGTCGCGGTTCATGCCGTAGGTGGAGAGCCAGATGATCAGCGCGTTGAGGAACAGTCCGACCAGCGAGGAGAACAGGAAGATGGCCATCTCCATCCAACGCGCCATGTCGGGGCGGTGTTTGAACACGTATTTCATGCTCGCGAAATAGTTGAACACCAGCGAGATCGTGAACGAAATGGTGCCGGCGATCACGTTATGCATGTGGAAGATGCCGACGAGCAGATTGAGGATGCCCCAGTCTATGACGAAGGCGATGGCTCCGACGACGCCGAATTTGAGGATCTGTTCAATGAGTTTGCGCACGGGATGATTGTACTCAGAGCGACTGAAAGCTTGCTTGGAGCGTGATGCGCGGGTGGGTGCGACGGTTGGCAGTGGTTTGTGGGGCGTCCCAGATTGGGGAGGCTTCTGGGTGGGGCATGGGGATGTGGGTATAGGAGGTATGGGAGAGGAAAGGGCCAGCGCCCATTTGCGTAATTTGGGACAGATCGGGGTGTGTTTTTGTCCCGAATTACGCAAATGGAGGGGGCGAGGCAAGAGGAAGCGGAGTGAGATAGGGTCAGGGAGGTCGAGCGCAGTGAAATAGGCAACTAAGTGGGGCGCATGGTCTCAGGGATCCATTCTGCGTAATTTGGGACAGATCGGGGCGCGGTTTTGTCCCAAATTACGCAGAAGGAAAGGAAGGGTGGTATGCGGGCGGTCTGCGCGCGGTGTCAGAGCTCGACTTCCGGCTTGGACGGATCGTCTTTGATATGCGCGAACTTGGCGGCGAGGGCCTCCTTGTTCTTGCGCTCATCCTCCTCCTTGGCGGCGCGCTTGGCCTCGGCCGGGTCCCACAGAATGTCTTCGCGGTGCTTGCGCCACTCCGTCGCGGCAAGCGGGAGTAGGGATTCGGCGAGTACGCGGGCGGAATCTGCAGAGTCGTCGTCGCCATTCGGCGTGGCGAATGCGGCGAGCAGACCGTGCCATTGGTCGGCGGTCACGCAGATGCGCGGCACGCCCAGCGTTTCGGCGAATTCATTGATGAACGGGAGCAGCGGGAGCGCGACGCGCTCGAGATGGCGCACGCGGTCGGAGGAGGCGCCGCCGGTGTGTGGCGAGTCGGAGCCGAGATTGGCGATGATCTGTGAACGCAGCACGCGGAGCATCTGCGCGAACGTGACCAGCACCACGGCGAAGCGGTGGTCGAGCCCGGTGATGCGCGTCTGATTGGAGTTATGAATATATGCAGTGCAGTCATCGAGGATCTTGCCGAGTTGTTTTTGCGTGGCCTCGCTCCAGCCGGCAGTCAGCGTCTCGGCGGCCTCGAACAGAAGACTGAAATCATGCAAATCTGAGTACGGATTGAGCTGCTCGTAGGCGTCATTGGCAGCGAGAAGCGCGTCGACGACTTCCTGGGGGCGACCCGGAATCGCATCCGCGCCCTCGTATACGAATTCAGCATCGGGAAGCGTGACCTCCGTGGTGCCGGCGAGCACGCGCGCCATTGTGAGAGTGAGCCGCACCTGCAGATTCTCCGCGTACTTTGCGTCGTTGTCCATGCGCTCGGCGGTGGTGAGCGGCCACAGCTCGGTGAGGTCGGTGCCGCTGCGCACGGCGGTCTTCATTGCGGGCAGCGATGCGACCTGCTCGACGGCGTGTTCGGTGTCGAAAGCCATGTAAAACCTCGCTTCTTGTGCGCGTAAGTGGCGGGTTTGCGAACCTGCCTATGTGCAGGAACCATCATAGTCGAGCGCTGGAGGGTTTTGGAGCAGTGGCGTGAGTGCCTACGGACAAGCATAGTCGTTACGGGCCAGAACTCCCCTTACGGGCTATCACAGCGCTTACGGGCTAGGATTTTCTGTTACGGGCTAACGAAAATCTGCCAGTTGGCAAGTATCCGGTGAATGGTCAAAATACAAAACCGTCATTTCCCAACAATCTTTTTTGCCGAATACAATGATGGTTTTAGCCCGTAATCGAAAATCCTAGCCCGTAAGAGAAATCTTAGCCCGTAAGGGGAGTTCTGGCCCGTAATCCCAGCCCGTAAGGGGGATGGTGTCCCGTAAGGGAAGTTTTGCCCGTAAGCTTTAGCCCGTAGCGGGGAGGCGGGCCTGTAACGGGGAGGCTGGCCCGTAACGGGTGGCTGATGGGGCATTAGTCGGCATGTTTCGCGGGGTCGGCGTAGGTGATCGAGAGCACCTTGCCGGTCTCGGAATCGTAGGTGATCGAGGTGACGGACGCCAGCGCGGTCTTGCGCAGCAGCATGTTGTGCTCGGGGTGGCCGGTCTCGAGCATGTGACGGTACGACCAGATCGGCGACTCATGCGTGACGACCACAATCTGCTCACCCGGGTATTCGCGCACCTTTTCGAGTGCGAAGTCCTGCACGCGAGCGGCGATCGAACGGTAGCTCTCGCCCCAGCTCGGCGTCCACAGATTGTGCACGAGCTTGAGATTCCGCGGCTTCCACAGTGCGCCCTCGCCATGCCCGATGCGCGTGCCGCGGAATTCGTTGCCCGCTTCGATGAGTCGTTTGTCGGTGAGCAGTTCGAGCTGTTCCTGCCCGCGTTCGGCGCGCAATGCGTTCAGCTCGATCAGGATGGCGTCCGCCGTCTCGCGGGTGCGGTCGAGGGGCGATGAGTAGACGGCGGTCGCGGTGTTGAGCTGGGGGCTTGCCGCGATGTACCGGCCGGTGGTTTCCGCCATACGCCGCCCTGATGTGGAGAGGTGGAATCCGGGTAGCCGTTCGTACAGCACATGGTTGGGGTTGTAGACCTTGCCATGGCGTACGAAGTTGATTGTGGTGGCCGTCATGCGCGCTCCTTGGATGCGTGTGGTTCTCCGGGCGCTTCGCGCTGTTGCGTGTGTCCGGAAAGTGCTGCCTCCTACCGTACTGTGCAGTCGGTAAATATGGGGATTGCGGCGTTCCATCTGTCTGGTTGTCTGGCATGGCGCCGACACGCCGTGACAACGTTGCCAGTCTGTTAGGGACCGTGGTGAATATATCGGCATGAGTAAGTGAAATGACTATTGTCTCGATCCTCTCATGTTGCATGAAATGTGCATCGTGAGCGTGGAGAAAACACCGCTATTTTGGCGGTTTATGTCGCATAGTGAGGTTTTCGTGCGAGATGCGCAAAGCATTTTCTGAAAGCGTATTCAAAAAGAGGCAGAATAAGTATATTCGTTTGACGAATATACTCTCTGAGCGTATATTGCAGGGTGCAATACGGCATGTTCGAGCAGCAGGCACAACGGTGAGGAGAGCGTGCCGGGAGTGGAGCGATGGCGATTATGCACAGGAGCGATGCCAAGGCCGACATATCAGAGACGCGCGTTTGCGCTTGGAAACGTGCTGTAGTTGCGCTCGCCGTCGCTATATCGTTGGTCTCCCTGCCCGTGGTGGGCACGACCGCAGTGGCGCAAGACGACGCGCCTGCGGTCTCGCAATCCGATGCCGCCAGTGACACTACATCCACGTACCGGCCATTGATAACAGATAATACAAATAATATTGCCGAGTCGAAATCGACGGTGACGTTGCATTACAACGGCGACGATATCACGCATGGTGATCAGCCGCCCGTGCTGCCGCCTCACGCGAATCTGAAGTTCGACCTCGACATCACCATCACCGACAGAGCCATCCATAACGACAATCCAAATGACCCTTCGCAGTATTGGTTGGATTGGGAATACCAGTTGCCGATCGATTACGCGTCGATCAACGACACGATGGGCAACAATGGCCAGCCCAAGGATCATGTGGTGTACGAAAACGGTGTGAAGGTCGCCACATTGAGAGTGGTGCCGGGCGAAGGCAACAACGCCAAGCTGCAGATCTCCTATGACCGCGGCTATGTCGTCAGCAACGGCAAGAACACCAATTTCTATTTCAGGTATGGCCTCGATGTGAACTGGATCCCCAACGTGGACGAAGAAACGCTCCAGCAAACATGGGTGTTCCCCGGCACGGGTAGCTCTATTACCGTGCAGCGTGAACCGTGGGGCGTCACCGGGCAGAAAAGCTGCACACAGCCCGATATTGACACTCTAAAATCCACCTGTACCGTGAAGCTCAATGCCGAAGGCGATATTGAGGACTTTACGTTTGTCGATGAATGGAAAGAGGGACTGAGCGTCGAGCGGGATGGTTTTAGGATGCGGAAGAAGGACGCGTCAGGCGAGCTAGTGGATATACTAATGGATATAGATGGATGGACGCCGACTTTTACATGGGATGAGGCTAGACGCGAGGTGTCCTTGACGCAGGACAGCCTTCCCAAAAAGGACGAGACTCCATACTTGCCCACGGGCGAATACGTCATCACCTATACCACGCAAATCAACGATAAGGCGACGCCAAACGACAGCGGCCACCAGTACGTCAATGCCGGCAACACCGCAAAATGGCAGTGGAAGGATCATGAGGAAGAGACCAGCACTGTCACGCCGAATGTTCCCCAGGCAAATTACCTCTGGGTAGGGAGTAAATGGGGCAATTGGGGCGACAATGAGCATACGACCATCAACTGGACGGTGCAGATCAACACGGCCAATGACAAATTCAATCTGGGTAACTACAAGTTCATTGACACTTTGCAGCCAGGGCATCACTATACAGGGGACGGCGCGAGCGTCAAGTGCTTCGATGACTGGAGGAACCAGAGTCAGAGTATTCCACAGCACAAGCAATGGTTAGATCTTGGTGTTGGCAACAAGGAGACTGATAAGCAGTTCACGTATACATTCCCTGATGGTGCAGGCAAGCAGATATGCGTCATAGAGTATTCCACGCAAGTGGATGCAAACACTAAGGTTTCGGAATGGAAGAACACCGGCGAAATCCAGTGCAAGGATGACGACTGCACTCTGGCTCCGGGGAAGAGCATAGAAGCGAGCGTGAAGACGGATCAGCCCGTTAACCCGGGATTCAATGAGACACTGTTGATGAAAAGCTCCCCCGCGCAACAGGACGGGTATGTGTTTAAGGAGGCCGCACCCGGTTCCGGTGTCTACAAGGTGCCATGGCAGATCGATTTCACCCCGCCCAAAGGTGGGCAGCCGATCACCGATCTGTTCCTGTACGAGGACTGGGTGCATGGCACCTCGGACGGCAATACGCTGCACATGTGGTACAGCCGGGATTACCTCGATCTGAAACTGGAGGAGGAGACAGCGCCGGGGAAGTGGATGCCGATCACGGATGAATACACCGTGGTCGAAGCGGATAGGAACAACCCCAGTGACGGGTGCAAGAACGAGACGGACCCCAATCGTGCGGATACCTGCTATGCGGGCCTCACCGCTGAAAACGGCAAGTCGGCCGCTCGCCCGCTGTCCATGGGAACGGAGTACCCCAAGGGCTGGTACCATGAGAGCGATCGCAATTCCGCGGATTCATACGGCAACCACGACGGAGCACCGGCTTTCCGCATCGTATTCAAGAACTCTGAAAGAGCGTTCAATAAGCCGTTGCGCATCACCTACAACACGTTATGCGACGGTGCTCCTGACCGGTACCACAACTACGCCAAATTCAGGTACATGGTGAATGGGAATCCGAGATACGAAGTCCCCCAAACGGATATCATGTTTAGCCAAGGTAATGCGGCGGGCAAAATGGTGCATGCCAACCGTGATGGTGAGGCCAGTTGGCACGATAAGGCCGAATCAGGTATGGTGCCGGCGGATCCCAGCGATCCCAACAATAAAGTTGATGGTTGGACAGCGCATTGGCGTGTCTGGTCCAACGGTGTGAAATCATGGTGGATTTGTGATTGGCTGACGGATGCCAACGGAAACCAGGTTTGGAACGCGGACGGCCCCTACAAGGTCGAAGTGCCGGGCATGAGCGGCATTCAGGATCTATCGGGAGTCAATCCCATCACCGTCACGGATACGCTGCCTTCAGACAAATGGCATTTGAATACGAGCAAGCCTGTATTCGGCTGGTTCGTGTCGATGCCTCCGAAGGAGAATGTGACCGTGGACGGCACCACGGTTAAAGCATGGCCGACCACGAAGAACCTCTACACCAACAACTACGAGGCGGGCGAACAATGGCATGCGTTCAAAATTTCGCAGGATGGAACCTGCAAAGATAAGAATGATGTGAGCGGGAAGTGCGCCACATACCGCGAGAGCGGTGGTCAGATCGTCTTCACCATTCCCAATGACGGTGCATTATCCAATTGGAGATACGAGGGCGACCCCAAGAACGAGAACATGGACCTGCCGGAAATCAACGCGGAGGAACCAATAATCCACAAACAAGGGAACTCGATTATCGTACTCGAATTCGACACCTATATCACGAAAGCGGATGCCAATCTCCCGGACAACAGCGCGGAACAAGTGACCAACCGCATCAAATTTGATTTCGCCGGTCTGGGCAGCCAATCGGCTTCCGGCACCACCACCCTCGCAAAGGGCGATGTCGTGAAACCGAGCAAGCGCGGGTATGACGCAGGCAACAACCTGATGAAGTACACCGTCGAGGTCGATACCAAGACGATGGCGGAGAAGCGTCTGCGCCCATTCACCGCAAGCGAGTCCCTGACCCTTGAAGACCAGCTGGGTTCCCCTAACGCGGAATATGTGCGCGATTCGTTCTCGCTGACCATGAATCATTCGCAGACGGTAAACCAGCAGTATTGGACCTTGCAATTCGGCAGGAACGACAATGGCACCGCAAGGGTGACAATCGCCATACGGGGAGACGCTCAAGGCAACAATCCGTATTGGGCGGATGATCTGAATCATCTGACACTCAACGATGCCACACTGCAATTGCATTACAACGTGCAGGTGACTGGTGTGCCCGGAGTCCAGCGTACGATCAGCAACACGGTCAGGCTGAAGGGCAGCACCGAAAGTGCGTTCACCCATGAGGGTTTCGTTCGAATCGTCAAACCGAATGCCGATGCTGGCGCTACAGGCGCCACGGTACTGACCAAACGCGATAGCACCAATGTGACGGCAGTGCTGCCAGGTGCGAAGTTCAGTGTCTGTGAGGTGCCGACAGGGGACCTCAATACCATCCCACCAACTCAATTGTGTACATTGCCTATTGCGACATATACCACGAAGGAACGGGGCAAGATTGAATTCAGGCCCGGAGATGGTGACACGTCAGGCGCGGGTCTGAATGTCAACACGCTGTACGTGGCGTGGGAATCGAAGGCCCCGGCTGGGTATCGTCTGGATGCCACACCACATTATTTCTATATCGCCAGCGCCTCGAACACCGACGAGGACAAGAGCGCGTTGCAGTCCCTGCAGGAATATGTGGCGACGCACGAACTGGCCGCTACTTATTCCGGTTTCGACGTGTACGACATGCCCATCCAGGTTTCCTGGGGCAAGGTGAACGCCGCAAAGGTGACAGTTCAAGAGAATGGATCCGTTGCAGTGCAGGGAGGCGCATTCCTGCCGGGATCCGAATGGGAGATCACCCGTCAATGCCCCAGCGATCTTGTTCCGCAATCCGGCGAGGATCAGTGCACGAAGCAGGTGTGGACGGTGAAGGATGACGGCACCACTGAGGGGAACGCCCAGAAGGCCGATCGCGATCCCGCCTCGGGATACATCACGGTGGCGGGTCTTCCGGCTGGAACCTATACGCTGACGGAAACGAAGGCGCCTCAGGACTATCGCCAGGGAATGGCTCGTACACCTTCACCATCAACCCCGACGGCACGGTGCAGTGGGAAAACGTCGACGACCCCGATTTCCATACGACATCGTCGGGATTGCATGTTGTTGGGAACCACAAGGCCACGGTCACACTGCCCTCCGCAGGTGGGCGCGGCATGCATCTCATGGCGCTCGGCCTCGCCGTTGTGGCGGCCGGCATGTGCCTCGCCGTGGTCGCATCCGACCGAGGGGTGAAAGGCCGTCACGCCGCATAGTGCCTAGGCGCCGTTCCTGTGGGCGGTTCAGTCATTCGAGATATTTTTCGAAAATCACGCAGCAGTCCGTTTTCACCGCGTGTCGCGCCGGTGGGTGCGACTAATGTGGCCGTGTCCGGCACGTACATCGGCATAGGCGAACAGGCGCATAGGCGCACGCCGAACCGGCCATGTGCACGGGCACGGCTTCGCAGTGGCGGCAGCACGCGGCACGCATGGCAGCGTCCGCGCGCAACGGACCGCGAAGACGGCGAGGGGCCAGCGGCGGCACAGGCCGGCGCGGCGACCCCGACCACAACAAGTCAATCGACGAACATCCCACCCCAACCCGGCCGCGGGCGGAAGGAATCAAGCCGTGACGCAAAACGGCGCGACGACCGCACGCGGGACACACCGTGAGCAGAAAGGAGTGGCACACCATGGCCTCCAATCACACCAACGGCGTCCACGACGTCGTCCATCGCATCTTCGGCGGGTACGCCGAACTTCTCCGTATTCCACACACTGCGCGTTTTGCCGTCGGATCGGTCATCGCGTGCATGCCGTTCCCGATGGTCGGCATGACGATGACGATCATGACGCAGCAATACTACGGCAATTACGCGCTCGCCGGCGCGCTGACCGCCGTGCAGGCGATCGCCGGCGCCGTGCTGAGCCCCGTGCTGGGCACGCTCGTCGACCGCTTCGGGCAGCGCGCCGTCTCCATCCCGACAATCGTCGTGTGGATGGTCGCCGCCACATCATTCGTCTCGTGCGTGCTCGCCCACGCCAACCCCGCCGTGCTGTACTGCATCGTGCCGTTCCTCGCCGCGGTGCCGCCGTGGGGCGCGATGAGCCGCGCGCGCTGGACGTACCTGATGGGCAACGACCGCCAAGGCGTCAACCGCGCGCTTTCGCTTTCGGGCGTGTTCGACGAGGCGATGTGGGTCGTGGGCAATCCGCTCGCCTCCACGCTCGCCGTCATCTCCGGCGTGCTCTCTTTCTCCGTGACGGGCCTGTGCGTGCTCATCGGCGCGCTGATGTTCCTCACCGAGTTCACCACATGCCCGCCGAGCCAAACGCAGCTCGCGCGCGAGGCCGGCCTGACGCGCAAGGAGTTCCGCGCGCGCGAAGACGAGAAGGCGCGACTGATGCGCGCGCGGACCGCCGCGGACGACGCGCGCGTGCGCGCCAAGTCCGAAGGGCTCGGCGACGCGGCCGTGCAGCAGGCCGCGCGCGAGGCCTACGACCGCGCGATGAGCGGCAAGAAGGACTCGATCTGGGGCCCAGGCCTCATCGCGGTGTGCGTCACGTGGTTCGGCCTGGGCGCGTTCCAGTCGGCCGCGGGCATCTCGATCGTCGCGTTCGCCACCGAAGCGAACATGAAACAGTACACCGGTTTCGTGTTCGCGTGCTTCTCGGTCAGCTCTCTCGCCGGCGCGCTGCTGTACGGCGCGAAGAACTGGACGATCCCATTGTGGAAGCGCTTCTACGTGTGCCTGGCCGTGGTGAATCTGGGCATCGGGTCGTTCCTGTTCGCCAAACACCTGTGGGTGATCATGGTGATCTACCTGATCATCGGCGTCTGCCAGTCGCCCACGTGGATCAACGGCAACCAGCTCATGCTGCACCTCGTGCCGCAGACGCGCTTCACCGAAGGCATGGCGTGGATGGGCGCGATGAACGCGATCGGCGGGTCCGCGGGCTCCGCGATCGCCGGCGTGTTCATCGACCGCAACGGCTCGCACGGCGGGTTCATGGTCGTCACCGCGCTCGCGCTCGTCTCGCTCGCGATTGCACTGCTCGGCTTCAAGCAGATCAAGACGAGCACCGAGACCCCCGTGCTCACCGAGATCTCCGCGTAGCTTACGGGCTACAATTCTCCTTACGGGCCAAGATGTGCCTTACGGGCTAGGATTTCCGGTTACGGGCTAAGGGGAGCCTTGTATCAACGAAAACGAATCCTTGAAAAATAGCAGTTTTGCGTTTTGAGAAGTCGTCGGATACTTGGCACCTGGCGGATTTTCCTTAGCCCGTAACCGGAAATCCTAGCCCGTAAGGCACATCTTGGCCCGTAGCAGATGGCTTGCAGCAGATAGCGGCAGCTGAATCGGCATCCCCGCCAAAAGCGCTGTGCACGTCGGGTTGGCGGGGCAGAATAGTGGGCATGAGTGAATCTGAAAACATTGAGTCGAATCATGTGAAACCCGAGCTTCCCGAGAACGTGCGCGTGAGGTTCTGCCCGTCACCGACCGGCATCCCGCACGTCGGCATGGTGCGCACCGCGCTGTTCAACTGGGCGGAGGCGCGGCACACCGGCGGCACGTTCGTGTTCCGCATCGAAGACACCGATGCGCAGCGCGACTCCGAGGAGAGCTTCAACCAGATCATCGAAGCGCTGCAGTGGCTCGGCATCGACTGGGATGAAGGCGTGGGCGTGGGCGGACCGGACGGCCCGTACCGCCAGAGCGAGCGCGGGGAAATCTACGCGGACGTCGCGCAGAAGCTGCTCGACGCGGGCTATGCGTACGAGTCATACTCCACGCCGGAGGAGATTGAGGCGCGCAACGAAGCGGCAGGGCGCCCGAAGGCGTTCGGCTACGACGGCTACGACCGCAATCTGAGCGAGGAGCAGAAAGCAGCGTTCCGCGCGGAGGGCCGCAAGCCGGCACTGCGCATCAAGATGCCCGACGAAGACATCACCTTCAACGATCTCATTCGCGGTGAGATCACGTTCAAGGCCGGTTCGGTGCCGGATTACGTGATCGTGCGCCCGAACGGCGACCCGCTGTACACGCTCACGAACCCCGTGGACGACGCGCTCATGCGCATCAACGTCGTGCTGCGCGGCGAGGACTTGCTCAGCTCCACCCCGCGCCAGATCGTGCTCTACCGCTACCTTATGGAACTCGGCATTGCCAAGGAGATGCCGCTGTTCGGCCACCTGCCGTACGTGATGGGTCAGGGCAACAAGAAGCTTTCCAAGCGAGACCCGGAGTCGAATCTGTTCCTGCACCGCGAGCACGGCTTCATCAAGGAGGGCCTGCTCAATTACCTGGCGCTGCTGGGCTGGTCGATCGCGCCGGATCGCGACATCTTCTCGATGGACGAGATGGTGGAGAAGTTCGACGTGCGCGATGTGAAGGCGAATCCGGCGCGCTTCGACATTGATAAGGCGATCTCGATCAACGCCGAGCACATTCGCATGCTCGAGCCTGCCGATTTCCTGGAGCGCTCGGTGTCCTACCTGTTCCGCGATGGCGTGGTCTCCGCGGATTCGTGGGATGCGCTCAACGAACGCGAACGCGACATTCTCACCGCCGCCGCGCCGCTCGTGCAGCCGCGCGTGCGCCTGCTCGGCGAGGTTTCGGGCATGGTCGGCTCGCTGCTTTCGGACGCAGACTACATTCCGCCGGCAGATGATGCGAAGAAGCAGCTCAAGGATTCTGCGGGCGCCGTTCTGGATTTGGCGATTGCCGCGCTGGACGCCGTTCCGGAGTCTTCGTGGCAGACGGATACGCTGCATGAGACGTTGAACAAGGCGCTCGTTGAAGATGGCGGCTACAAGCCCCGCCTGGCGTTCGGCCCGGTGCGCGTGGCGATGAGCGGCCGTCGTGTTTCGCCGCCGCTGTTCGAGTCGATGGAGATTGTTGGCAAGAAGATCACGCTGGAGCGCCTGCGTGGTCTGCGTGAGCATCTCGCTGAGATTCAGGGCTGAGCGATGAGGTCCGTTTAGTCGTGAGACCGTTAAGCAATGAAGTCGAGGTGAGAGCCTCGGCTTTTTGCGTTACGGAGTGAACAAAACGGCGTTATGGAGTGAACAAGGCAAAAGTTGCAGTTGTCGAACCACTGATATTCCAAGGAATCTGCGATTGGTGACCTTGACGATGTTCACGCCATAACATCACATTGTTCACGCCGTAGCGTGCGAGGGCGTGCGAGGGCGTGCGATGGTGTGCGTGGGCGCGCGAGGGGCGCGCAGGCTGGCTGAAAACTGGGGGACATGCGAGTGCGACACGCCGGAGTTGCGCACATTCGGGGTTTCGAGTATATTTTCTATCTGTTGCTTCACGGAAGCGACGAGATGATGCCCCCATCGTCTAGCGGTCTAGGACTACGCCCTCTCACGGCGCCAACACCGGTTCAAATCCGGTTGGGGGTACGGGTTCTTCGGGAAACCGAATGAACATGCCAAATTGGGATGTGGTGTAATTGGCAACACAGCTGATTCTGGTTCAGCCATTCTTGGTTCGAGTCCAGGCATCCCAGCGAATGAACCTCCACTCAGTGTGGAGGTTTTTTGTTTTGTCTGCCGCTTGTGAGCAGGGGTGAAGCAAGACGCGACTGGCGTGCGAACGCGCGGCGGATGGGTTAGAGTAGGCGGTATGAGTGAGCAGTCTGCGGAAATGAGCGAAGCCAGGCCGGTGTCGGTGTCGCGCCGGCTCGGGCGCTTGCAGTTCCACAAATCGGGGAAATTCCGCGTGCTGCAGCTGGCAGACGTGCAAGACGGCCCGAAGGTTTCGAAAGACACGATTGCGCTCATCAGCGCTGCGATTCGCGATGCGCGGCCCGATCTCGTGGTGTTCTCGGGCAATCAGATCGCCGGTTACGACCCCGCGTTCGCCGCGACGTTCATGAAACGCCGGTGGAAGACTGCGGTGGGCGCGGCACCCAAGCCCGCGGACATTGCCCACACGCGCGAGCTCGTGCGCGGGCAGATCGAGCAGATGGTGCAGCCGATGGTCGACGCAGGCGTGCCGTGGGCGGTGACGTACGGCAATCACGATTTCCAGTGCGGGCTCACGAACGCGCAGCTCGACGAGATGTTCCGCGAGTTCCCGCTGTGTGTGAATCCGCCGGAGTCTGCGAAGTTCGGCGCGGAGACATGGTCGCGCGCGCTGCCGAAGGAGCGCGTGATCGCGAGCGGCGAGCCGGGGACGTTCGCGATGCCGGTGTGTGATGAATCTGGAAACACTGTATTCGGAATTGTTCTTGTAGATTCCGGAGATTATGCGGAAACCGGCGGCTATGGCTCGCCCTCGCAGACGGCATTGCGATTCCTGCGCACCGTGCCGCAGTGGTTTGGCGAAGGCGTGGAATCCATGGTTTTCCAGCATATGCCGCTGCCGCAGTATTACCGCGTGCTGAAACCGGTGCCAAGGACGACGGATCGGTCTGTAGAGGGGTACAGAAATTATTCCGGTTCATACTTTGTGTTGGACGACGCGAAGACCGAGCGCGGCGGATACTTGGGCGAGGGCGTGAGCTGCCCGGACCTCGACTCGGGCGAGTTCGATATTCTGCGTGATTCGCACGCCTACTTCGCAGTGGCGGCCGGGCATGACCACCGCAACGCGTTCGCCGGCGAGTATGCGGGCGTGCAGATGATCGCGACGCCGACGTGCGGATTCGACTCGTACGGGCCGATTCCGGAGCGGCGTGCGGCGCGTCTGTTCGAGTTCGACGAGCGACACCCATTCTCGCCGCGCACGCAGCTGCTGCAGTTCGGCGAGCTCGTGGGCAAGCCGAGCTCGAAGAAGGCGTACGTGTATGGCATGAGCAGCGCGTCGAAGCCGAAAAGCGAGGGCGTGAATCTGCTGCACAAGCCAAGCGCGGTGAGCAGATTCTGTCATTCCGTGGGCAACTGGCTGTTCAATCACTGAGCGCGGAGGTTTTACGGTTTTGGTGTGACACATGCCGTTTTGGTGTGACGATGGCTCGGTGGCCTCGATTTGCAAAACGTTGGAATTCCAACATTGTTATGGTAATGGGTTTGTGGGTACCGTCACACCAAAGCGGTTTGCGTCACACCAAAACCATGTGAGCGTGGGAGACGTTGCCGGCACGACGTTTGGCTCGTCTTGAACTGGTCTGGTTGTGTGTTACGGCCTTTTGGCTTACGGGCTAGGATTTTCTGTTACGGGCTAAGGTAGCCGCTACGGGCCAAGATAACGCTTACGGGATAAGATTTTTGGTTACGGGCTAAAAGGGGCGTTGTATTCGGCAACAACAATCGTTGGAAAATGGCGGTTTTGTGTTTTGGGGAATTGCTGGATACTTGCCAGGTTGCAGATTTTCGCTAGCCCGTAACCGAAAAGTCTAGCCTGTAAGGAGTTGGCGGCCCCGTAAGGGGTCCCATAGCCCGTAACAGATGGTAACATCCCGTAACGGATAAGGACATCCCGTAAGAGATTATGGCATCCCGTAACAGAAAAACTTAGCCCGTAACGCTGTATGAGACGGAGACGCGGAAAGAGAAAGGCGGCCAACCTTGGGGTTGGCCGCCTAGCTGCGGGATTGCGCAATGTACGTAGGTTGGTTGCCTACTTGAACGCGATGATGTCGGATGCGTTTTGTGTATCGGGGCGCCGGATGCCCACCGAAATCGGTCAGCGCGAGATGCTGGCCTTGATCAGGGCATCCGAGAGGTACTTGCCGGCGCCCATGACGAGCGGGGCGAAACGGTGACCCGGGTTTGAACCCATACGGCCCGAGGGTCCCGAGATCGAGATTGCGGCGATCACCTGGCCGGAGGCGTTGCGAATCGGCGCGGAGATGGAGCAGACGCCCTCATCGCGCTCGTTGATTGAGTCGGCCCAGCCGCGCTTGCGCACCGTGGCGAGCTTGGCGGCCGAGAACTTCGCGTGACGCAGGCCCTGGTGAAGGCGTTCGGTGTCTTCCCACGCCAGCAGGATCTGGGCGGCGGAACCGGCCTCCATCGAGAGCATGGCGCCGACCGGGATCGAATCGCGCAGTCCGCTCGCGCGCTCGACGGCGGCGATGCACACGCGCTGTTCGCCCTGACGGCGGTAAATCTGCGCGCTCTCGCCAGTGCGGTCGAGCAGCGTCTGCAGAATCGGGCCGGCGGCGGCGAGCAGACGATCCTCACCTGCGGCGGCGGCGAGCTCGGCGAAACGTGAGCCCAGTACGAAGCGGCCGTGCTGGTCGCGCACCACGAAGCGGTGGCGCTCCAGCGCAATCGCCAAGCGGTGGGCGGTCGGGCGCGCGAGATGCGTCGCCGCGACGAGCTGGCCGAGCGTTGCGGGGCCGGACTCGAGCGCGTCGAGAATCTTTACGGTCTTATCGAGCACGCCGACACCGGAATGAATCTCGTTGTCGTGTGCGGGCACATCGTTGTGATTGGACGGATTGTTTGTGCTCGTCTCAGCAGACGAAGCAGATTTTGCGGTGAGCGTATCTGAAGTCATAATGAAATTATTGCATCTCAGTATTCGAAACGCAAAACGACAAACTAGGCATTTCTGTTGGATTAGTCTACTTAAGCGCTCAATTTCCGCGGAACATCGGGTGTTTTACAGTGCGAAAACAATCTGGAACATCTTTGAAAAATCTTTACATCTCGCATTCTGACATAGTACACGACCGGCGATTCTCCAGCCTTTAGTCTGGACAGACAAGCTCGCGTGTGGTAAGCGAGCGGCGCGGGAAAGCAAGGGAGAGCGCGCCCCGCACACGCGACAACACTAGGAGGAACAGGTTTATGGGAATGACATTGGCCGAAAAGGTTTGGGCCGATCATTTGGTGCGCAAGGGCAGCGACGGCGCTCCCGACTTGCTGTACATCGACCTCATGCTGATGCACGAAGTGACCAGTCCGCAGGCGTTTGAGGGGCTCCGCCTGGCCGGTCGCAAACCGCGGCACCTCGACCAGCTCATCGCAACCGAAGACCACAACACGCCCACGGTTGACATAGACAAGCCGAACCCCGACGAGACGAGCGCCACGCAGCTGACGACGCTCGAGAAGAACTGCCGCGAATTCGGCGTGCGTCTGCACCCGCTCGGCGACGCGGACCAGGGCATCGTGCACGCGTTCGCGCCCATGCTCGGTCTCACGCAGCCCGGCATGACGATCGTGTGCGGCGATTCGCACACCTCCACGCACGGCGCGTTCGGCGCGCTCGCGTTCGGCATAGGCACGTCTGAAGTCGAGCATGTCATGGCCACGCAGACGCTCTCACTCAAGCCATTCAAGACGATGTCGATCAACATCGAAGGCGACCTGCCGGCAGGTGTGAGTGCGAAAGACATCATTCTCGCAATCATTGCGAAGATCGGCACCGGCGGCGGCCAGGGATACGTGCTCGAATACCGCGGGCGCGCCATTGAGCAGCTGTCGATGGACGCGCGCATGACCATCTGCAACATGTCGATCGAAGCGGGTGCGCGCGCTGGCATGATCGCGCCCGACGAGACGACGTTCGCATACCTGAAGGGGCGCCCGCACGCACCGAAGGGCGAGATGTGGGATGAAGCGGTTGAGTACTGGAAGACACTGCGCACCGACGACGACGCCGTGTTCGATGCCGAGGTGACGCTGCGCGCGGAGGATCTCGAGCCGTTCGTCACCTGGGGCACGAACCCGGGGCAGGGCGTCGCGATTTCGGGCGTCGTCCCCGCACCGGACGATTTCGCGGACGCCACCGAACGCTCCGCCGCCGAGCGCGCGCTCGACTACATGGGACTCGAGCCGGGCACGCCGATCCGCGACATTTCGGTGGACACCGTGTTCATCGGGTCGTGCACGAACGGTCGCATCGAAGACCTGCGCATCGCCGCCGAGATTATGAAGGGGCACAAGAAGGCAGATTCGATTCACCGGGTTTTGGTCGTGCCCGCGTCGTCGCGCATTCGCCTGCAGGCCGAGCGCGAGGGGCTCGACCGGATTTTCAAGGACTTCGGCGCGGAATGGCGCAACGCCGGCTGCTCGATGTGCCTGGGCATGAATCCGGACAAACTCGTCGCCCACGAACGCTCGATCTCGACGTCGAACCGCAATTTCGAAGGGCGCCAGGGCAAGGGATCGCGCACGCACTTGGCATCGCCGGCCGTCGCGGCAGCCACTGCGATCCGCGGCACAATCTCGACGCCGGCGGATCTGTAAATCGGGAATCGGAACAAATAAGAAATAGGGACTGTTATGGAAAAACTTACGACTATCACCGCCACCGGCGTGCCACTTCGCCGCTCGAATGTGGACACGGACCAGATTATCCCCGCCGTGTTCCTGAAGCGCGTAACCCGCACTGGTTTCGATGATGCACTGTTCTACGCGTGGCGTCGCGACCCAAATTTCGTGCTGAATCAGCCGGAATATCGCGACGGAAAGATTCTTGTAGCCGGGCCCGACTTCGGCATCGGTTCGTCGCGCGAGCACGCTGTGTGGGCGTTGCATGACTACGGGTTCCGTGTGGTCATCGCGTCGCGTTTCGCAGACATCTTCTACGGCAACACCGCGAAAAACGGCGTGCTGGCGGCGATTATGCCGCAGGAGTCGATCGAGCTGATCTGGAAGATGCTCGAAGAGGAACCCGGCCGGCAGATGACCGTCGATCTCGAGACGCGCACCGTGACCATCGACGACGTGGTGCTGCCGTTCGAAGTCAATGATTACGTGCGCTGGCGCCTGATGAACGGTTACGACGACATTGACCTCACGCTGCAGCATGAAGATGACATCGCCGCATACGAACGCATGCGAGCGGAAAAATTCCCGTTCAAACCGAAGACGCTGCCGGTGGTCACCGAGGAGGCCGAAACGGTGGAGTCGGCACGCGAGCCTGAAGCGGTTGAGTGGGCGGGTCCGCTCGCCGATCGCTGAGGCGAGGCGCTCCGCGCAGGCGGCGTGCAGTCGTGCGCCGCGCGTCTTGAGTCTCATGGCGTGAGTGCGTATGGCCAACATAATCGTTACGGGATATCTACGGGATATCACAGTGCCTACGGGCTAGGGTTTTCGGTGTGTCTGCGCCGTGCGTGAGTCGTGCGGCATACGCCGGCGCTGCGCGGGGTATCGTTGAAGGAACAGGAAGTTGTTCTAAGGAGCCGAGATGGCAGATGCGATCGTTCTCATTACCACACAAGCCGACAAGGTGAGCGAGGCGGCGAAGAAAATCGTTGAGATTCCGGGCGTCAAGGACGTTTATTCGGTAGCGGGCGACGTCGATTTGGTGGCGATCGTCTCCGCCGACGATTTCGACGACCTCTCGACGATCATTCCCGACGGCATCGCCAAGGTTCCCGGCGTCGCCGGCACGCAGACGTTGATGGCCTTCCGCACTTACTCGCGCGAAGACGACCTCGCAGCATTCGACCTCGGTGGCGACTGAGTCCGCCGGTTTGCAGTTCCATCGCCTTGACGGCTCTTCCGCACGGAGGGGTCGTTTTCTTATCCCCTACGGTCTCATCCAGCGCATTACAGGCCATCCGGTGCCTTACGGGCTAACAAACTCCTTACAGGTTAGGATTTTCTGTTACGGGCTAGGGCAAATTCGCCATTTGGCGGGTATACGGTGAGTGTCGATCATACAAAACCGCCATTTTCCACCGATTTTTTTCGCTCGATACAACACTCATCTTAGCCCGTAACGGAAAATCCTAGCCCGTAAGAGGATTGTTAGCCCGTAAGGAATTTGCTAGCCCGTAGGGGAGGAAAGGGGACTCCCGGAGGCGTCCCCCCTGGAGGAGCTCCTGTTGGGGGAGTCCGTGCTGGGGGAACTTCCCCAACAGGAGGGCGTGCAGGAGTCAGCGCTGCTCGGTCACAGCCTTCGCGGCGACCGCGCCGACATAGTAGACCGGCTGGTCAAAGTTCGGCTGGAACAGGAAGTCCACGTTCGCCAGCATGTCGATGGTGAACTTCGCCTGAATCGCCACCGAGACCACGTTCGCGGCGCCGGCCACCTCATCGGTGGTCGAGCAGAACTGGGCGCCCTTGACCAGGCGCGTCTGCGGATCCCAGGTGAGAATGCACGAGACCGGCGCGGTGGAGAGCATGAATGCCGGGCGGTAATCTTCAAGCAGCTCGGTGGAGCGGATGTCGAGATCGTGGTTGTTCGCGTAGGTTTGCGTCATGCCGGAGGCGGCGAGCGAGAGGTCGTAGAGCTGCACGGCCGACGTGGCCTGCGTGCCCATGTACTTGCGGGTCGGCTTCTCAATGTTCAGGCCGACGAGCTCGCCCTGACGCACCGCATTGGTGGCGAGCGGAATGTAGTCGAGCTTGCCGGTCGGGTTGAACAGCACGGTGGCGGAGTCGCCGGCCGCGAACACATCCGGCACCGAGGCGCGCATGAACTCGTCGACCACGATCGCGCCGTTGTCAAGCGTCTCCACCTGGCCGCGCACCAAGTCGGTGTTCGGGCGGAAGCCGACGGCAAGCACCGCGTAGGGCGCCGTGTACTCGCCCTTCGTGGTGACCACGGTGATGCTGTCGCCGTTGTCGCGGAACGCCTTGACCGCCTCGCCGAGAGCCAGTGTCACGCCATGCTCGCGGTACTTCGCCTCAACCTGATCGGTGATGAACTTGTCGAAATTATTGGCGAGCACGCGGTCGGCGGCGTCGATCAGCGTCACCTGCGTGCCGCGCGTGGAGAACTGCTCGGCGAGCTCGGCGCCGATGTAGCCCGCGCCGATCACGATCACGTTCTTCAAGTCGTGCGCGCGTTCCTTGATCTGCACCGCGTCATCCCAGTTCTTGCACAGCTGCACCCGCTTGGAATCGATGCCGGGCAGCGACGGCACGATCGGGCGCGAGCCGGTGGTTACGACGAGCTTGTCGTAGGGCAGAGTCTGGGTGTCGCCAGTCTGCAAATCGCGGAATTCCAACGTTTTCGCGGCAACGTCAACGTCAGTGACATCGGTGTGCATATGCACGGTCGCGCCCGCCTGCTCGAGCGCGGTGGGGGAGGAGTAGAACATCTTCTTCGGGTCGGAGACGTGGTCGCCCACCCACAGCGCGATGCCGCAGGAGAGGAACGAGACGGTCTCGTTGCGCTCGAATACGTGCACCTGCCAATCAGGGTGTTCGCGAAGAATGGAATTGGCGGCGAAAACGCCGGCGTGGGTGCAGCCGACAACGGCGACAGTGGTGGTCATGATGCTCCTTTGAGTCCCGAAAACACTAGTGCTACCTGAGATGGTAGGTGTGGGGAGTGGGTGGCTGCGAGGGGTTTCGCGAATGGTGAGCGCGGGGGAATCTGCCCATATGAAGAACTACATGGTGTGTGGCAGAATGGTGGGGAATTGCGCTCGCGGGCGGTGCGGAGGCGGTGCCCGGGCGGTGCCGAAATAAAACGCGCGCGGGAACTGTTGGAAGCATTTAGGAATTTCGAATCGTGTGCTTGAAAGAGCTTGAAAGAGGTGGACGTGGAGAAAACTGACGACGTACTGCATGTGGTGGGCGGCAAGCCGCTCAACGGCACGATCAAGGTGCGCGGTGCGAAGAACTTTGTAAGCAAGGCCATGGTGGCGGCGCTGCTCGCACCGGGGACGTCGGTGCTCAAAAACGTGCCCGAGATCCGAGACGTGCATGTGGTCTCCGATTTGCTGCGCCTGCACGGCGTGAACGTGGACGTGAACGGCGACGAGGGCATTGTGACGATCGACGCGAAGAACGTGCAGCTGGCCGACGTGGCCGACGTGGACACGCTCTCCGGCTCGTCGCGCATTCCGATCCTGTTCTCCGGCCCGCTGCTGCACCGGCTGGGCGAGGCGTTCATTCCCGCGCTCGGCGGCTGCAACATTGGCGGTCGGCCGATTGACTTCCATTTGGAGACGCTGCGCAAACTCGGCGCCACCGTTGACAAGGAACACAAGGACGGCATTCACATCACGGCGCCGAACGGCTTGCATGGCGCGAAGATTCACCTGCCGTACCCGTCGGTGGGTGCGACCGAGCAGACTCTGCTCGCCGCCGTGCTCGCAGATGGCAAGACCGAGCTGTCCGGCGCGGCGACCGAACCGGAGATCATGGACTTGGTGGCCGTGCTGCAGAAGATGGGCGCGATCATCTCGGTGGACGTGGACCGCACATTCCGCATCGAGGGCGTGAAGGAGCTTAAGGGCTACACGCACACGGCTTTGACCGACCGCATCGAGGCCGCATCGTGGGCGTCGGCCGCGCTGGCCACGCACGGCGACGTGTTCGTGAAGGGCGCGACCCAGCCGGAGATGATGACGTTCCTCAACGTGTTCCGCAAGATCGGCGGCGAGTTCGACATCACCGACCGCGGCATCCGCTTCTGGCACCCGGGCGGCGACCTGAAGCCGGTGGCCATTGAGACCGACGTGCACCCCGGCTTCATGACCGACTGGCAGCAGCCGCTCATCGTGGCGCTCACGCAGGCGAACGGTCTGAGCATTGTGCATGAGACCGTGTACGAGAACCGTTTCGGTTTCACGAAGCCGCTGGTGGAGATGGGCGCGACCGTGCAGCTCTACCGCGAATGCCTCGGCTCGTTGCCGTGCCGCTTCCAGCAGCGCAACTACAAGCATTCCGCTGTGATCTTCGGGCCGACGCCGCTCGAGGGGCGCGACATCGACGTGCCGGATCTGCGCGGCGGATTCAGCCACCTGATCGCGGCGCTGGCGGCGAAGGGACCGTCCGACGTGCGCGGCATCAGCCTGATCGACCGCGGGTACGCGGACTTCCGCGGCAAGCTCACGGCGCTCGGCGCGCAGATCGACTAGTTTACGCCGTTCTGCTTGCTTGAACAGAACGCTTGAAGACGGTCACCCCTGCTGGGGGCGGCCGTCTTTTGCGTTATGGCGCTTCTTTTTCGTTACGGGATGTCGTCAGCTCCTACGGGATGTTGTCAACTCTTACAGGATGTCAGATTCTCGCGCTGCAGTTGATAAACACGACAATATAGCGGGAATTTCAATGTTTTTTGTTGTCGTAATTAGAGGCATCGTGGCCAGCAAATCTGTCTCCTTTTACGCAGATTATTGTCGGCAGATTTTTGTTTGCGTAATTTGGGACATTGCGCGTGGTGGATTTGTCTCTTTTTACGCAGAAGGGAAGGCAGAGGAAGGGCGATGAGATCGCGGAGGAGGGGGCGTGGCAGAATGGGGGGCATGGTATCGAAAGGGAAGCCGTCGCCAAGGCGCGCCGTGAAGCCGCTCAGCGACGTGCAAGTGCGCAAACTCGCCGCAGAATATGCTCTCGTGGACCCGACGCGTCCGTTCCCGATCGGCAGAATGGAGCCGAATCAGCGGGAAATCGACGAGCTCAATCCGAAAATCACGCACCGCTTGGTGGAAGGCGCGGCGAAAGTGCTGCGCGCGAGCTGCAAAGTGCGCGCGTGGGGTCTGGAAAACGTGCCGGTCGAAGGCGCCTACATCACCTGCGCGACGCACGTCACCCAATTCGACGTGTTCGTGCCGATGGTCGCGATGTTCCAGATGGGCCGCCGCCCACGGTACATGGCCAAGGCGGAGATGGGTAAGTGGCCGGTCATAGGCAAATGGTTTCGCGCGGTGGGCATGCAGCCGGTGCCGCGACGCAGCGGCAAGGCGCGCGAAATCGAGGAAGCGTCGGTGCAGATTCTCACGAGCAATCATGCGCTGACAATCTGGCCCGAGGGAACGGTGACGCGCGACCCGAAAAAGTGGCCGATGAGCATGAAGAACGGCGCCGGATTCATCGCGCTCGAGGCGTCGCGCCGCGTCGGTCACCAGATTCCGCTGTTCTGCGCGGTGACGTGGGGTGCGGCGAGCATCAATCATTGGTGGCCGTGGCCGCGCAAGAACGTCGTCATGTGCTACGACACGCAGCTGGATTACTCCGATCTGCTGGCGAACATGGACTCCTGGGACGAGGAGCCGCCGGTGGAGCTCGCGAACGAACTCGTGCGGCGCGTGCGCGTGCGCATGAAGGAGGTCATGGCGAACATCCGCGGCATACAGGCGCCCGACACGTTCTACGATTACCGCATTGAGAAGGAAGTGCCGGAGGCGCCGCCGTTCAGCGACCCGCATGAGATAGACAAGCGCGCGGAGGAGTCTGCAACTCGCTGAATTTGCGCTAGCAACGCAATGCGCGGCCGTGGCGGCGAAAGCGAGCAACAATCGAGAATAGTTGTGTTCAAGTAAGGAGTAGGCATGGCGAATATCACAGTTTTGGGTGCTGGCGCGTGGGGAACCGCCTTCGGTCAGGTGCTTGCCGATGCGGGCAACGATGTGATGATGTGGGCGATCGAGCCGGAGATCGTGAAGGCGATTCAGACGGAGCACAGGAATCCGGTGCGTCTGCCGAGCGTGGAGAAACTGCCGGACAATATGAAGGCGACCGGCGATCGCGCCGAAGCGGTTACGCACGCCGACGTGGTCGTCGTGGCGATCGCCGCACAGCACGCCCGTGAAGCGCTTGAGAAGTTCAAGGGACTCATTCCGGATTCCGCGCTCATCGTCTCGCTCATGAAGGGCATTGAACAGAGCACCGGCAAGCGCATGGACCAGGTGGTCTCTGAAGCGCTTGACCTGCCGACTGAGCGGTTCGCCGCGGTGTCCGGCCCGAATCTGAGCAAGCAGATCGCCGCGCGCCAGCCCGCCGCCACCGTGATCGCCTGCACCGACATCGACAACGCGCGCATGATGGCCAAGCTGTGCACCACCGACTACTTCAAGGCGTTCATCACCTCCGATGTGATCGGCCTGGAACTGTGCGGCTCGCTGAAGAACGTAGTCGCGCTCGCCGTCGGCATGAGCCACGGCGCGGGCTATGGCGAGAACACCGCCGCGATGATCGAGACGCGCGGTCTCACTGAACTCACCGCAGTCGGAACCGCCGCCGGTGCGCTGCCGGAGACGTTCCACGGATTGGCCGGCGTGGGCGATCTCGTCGCCACCTGCGGCTCCCCGCTCTCGCGCAATTACACGTTCGGCTTCAATCTGGGCAAGGGCATGAGTGTTGCCGAGGCGACGAAGGTGAGCGACGGCGTGGCGGAAGGCGTAGCCACGGCCAGCGCGGTCGTTGAGCTCGGCGAGAAGTACCACGTGGACACTCCGCTCGCCAAGGCCGTCACGCGCGTGCTGAACGACGGCATCTCCTTCGACCAGATGGTCTCCGAGATGTTCCCGAAGGACATCACCGTGGAGTGACCCGCCCGGATTCGCGTATTTTGCAGATTGGCGCGCCCGCACATTGTGTGCCGGTGCGCCTTTGTGTATGCGCGGGCAGCCTTAGCCCGTAACGAGAAGTCTAGCCCGTAACGGATGGGGCGGATTCCTTCCCGGGATTGAATTCTGTTACGGGCTAGGATTTTGGCTTACGGGCTAAGGTGCAGATGGGTTCCTCGGGATTCTGAGATTTGTAAAACGTTGGAAAATGACGGACTACTGGAATCGGGCATTTGGATGTTGGGTGTTTCACGTTAGCCCGTAACGGAAAAGGTTAGCCCATAAGAGAAAGGTTAGCCCGTAAGGGAAAGGCTGGCCCGTAAGAGTGGAGGGCGGGGAGAGCGGCTAGTATTCTTGGGAGGCAGCGCAGGCGCCGCGTTCCGTTCACTGCGGAGGCGGCGGCTCACAAGGCATGGAGCAGAATCCCGGGCGCAATATGCCCAGGCATAAGGAGATGGCAATGGCGAAGACACGGGTGGCGGTTCTCTACGGCGGCAAGGCGGACGAACATTCGATTTCCTGCATCTCCGCCGCCACATTCATGCGCGCGCTCAACCCGGAACTGTTCGAGGCCGTGCCGATCGGCATCACGAAGACCGGCACCTGGTTTGTAGACAGCGAGGACCCGCTCGGCTGGAATCTGGCCGAAGGACTCCCCGAGGCGGTTGAGACGCCCGATTCGCGCGAAGTGGTGCTCACCATTGGCGACGGCGGCGACGGATTCCACGCCCGCAATGCCGACGGCTCGCTTGATTCGCTCGGTCATATTGACGTGGTGCTGCCCGCCCTGCACGGCCCGTTCGGCGAGGATGGCACGATTCAAGGCCTGTTCGAGATGATGGGCGTGCCGTACGTGGGCTGCGGCGTGCTCGCCTCGGCCGCGTGCATGGACAAGCACTACACCAAGGTGCTGTTGCACGCCGCCGGCATTCCGGTGGCACCGGGCATCACGCTCGACACCCGTCACTACGACGCCTCCGACGAGTTCGCCACCGACGGCGAGGAATTCCTGCGGCAGGTGAACGAGGCCGGATTGCAATACCCGTTGTTCGTCAAACCCAGCCGCGCCGGCTCCAGCTTCGGCGTGACCAAGGTGGAGCAGATTGGCGACGCAGCCGCACTCGCCGCCGCCGTGTTCGAGGCGAGCCGGCATGATTGGCGCGTGCTCGTCGAACAGGGCATTGACGCGCGCGAAATCGAGTGCGCGGTGGTGCGCATTCACCCGACCGACCCGACCCGTGCCGCGCTACCTGGCGAAGTGGTGCTCGACCGGCGCAGCGAAGGTGACGACCAGTTCTACGATTTCGACAGCAAATACATGGACTCCCAAGCGAGCCACACCGAGATCCCGGCGAAGATTGGCGATGACCTGATCGCGCGCGTCCGCGAGACCGCCGTACGCGCATTCGACGCGGTGGACGGCATGGGGCTGAGCCGTGTGGACACCTTCGTGACCGCAGATGGCGACGTGCTCGTCAATGAGATCAACACACTACCCGGATGCACTTCGATCTCGATGTTCCCGCAAGCGTGGGAGGCCATGGGCATTCCGTTCCGCACCGTGGTCACCGACCTCATCGAAGGCGCGCTCGCCTGATTCGACCATTCCGGCGGTCGACTGTGCAGATTGATACAGAGTGCCCGACCGGTGTGCAATACAGGAATCTAAACTGCGTAAATAGGGAGTGACCAAGCTGGGACCGGGGCCATTTTTGTTAGGCTGATGCTGTTTTTCGACAGAGGGAGAATAATGACACATCCAGAGAATCCGTACACCGGTGGCGAACAGCCAGCACAGCCGATCACGCCGCCGGCGGATCCGTACGGGCTGAATCCGAATGCCAATCCGAACCCGTACACGCAGCCGCAGGAACCGGCACAGCCATATGTACAGAACGCAGCACCGGAGCAGGGTCGCGAGGCATACGGCAACTCGAATTACGAGCATGACGAATCTGCGCCTCAGTTCACTGGCAACGAGCCGGCACAACAGCCATACGGCACCCCGTATGAGCCGGCGGCCACGCAGCCGACGACCCAGATCAACTACGGCGCCCCGCAGAACGCGGCACCGCAGTACGGCGAGCAGCCTGCGTATGGAGCGCCCACGGGAGGGGCGCCGGTCTACGGTGAACCGGGTGGACCCGCATACGGCAGCCCGGCACAGTTCCCGCCGCAGGGTGGCTATGATCAGTATCCGCCGCAGGGTCCCACCGACAAGTACAACACGATGGCAATCGTCGGTCTCATTCTGGCGATCCTGTTCCCGCTCATCGGTCTGATCGTGTCAATCATCGCAATGGTGAACATCAACAAGCACGGCGGCAGCAAGGCGAGCAAGAATCTTTCGCTCGCCGGTACGATTGTGGGCGGCGTGCTCACCGTGGTCTCCATCATCGTGTCGATCATCGTGTTCAACAGTGTTCTGGCGGCGACGAACGAGATCGTCAGCGATTCGAAGTCGCCGAGCGCCACGCATTCGCAGACCCAGAGCACCACGGACCCCGACGAAGACATTGATGAGGACATCGACAACGACATCGACGACATCGGCGACCAGCTCACCGACGGCTCGATCACGCTCGAAGAGGCGCTCAAGAACCCGACCGTGAAGAGCGAGCTCGAAAAGCAGATTCAAGGTCTGCCGGACGGCATGAAGGGCAGCGTCTCCGCCGAGGGCAACACACTGATCCTCACCTTCGACCTGGATTCCTCGCTCGCGGCGTACTCCGACAGCTTGGCCGAGAGCCTCAATTCGGTGGGCAAATCCGCGGCCTTGCAGCTCAATGAGGACGGCGGCAACACCTACTCGGTGCGCATTGTGATTACGTCGGAGGGCAAGACGCTCTACGACAAGACCTCCACTAACGACTGATCTGCGGCAGATTTGCTTGCAGATTCGCGCGACAGGGCGGCATCCGGAATTTCGGGTGCCGCTTTTTGTGTGCTCTTTTGCAGCGGCAGCGCACTGCCGAGCGGAATCAAGTGCGGCCTACTTGGTTTGTTTCACTGGGAGGGAGTCTGGTGGAACAGACTAAGTATGGGTGACTTGGTTTGTTTCACTGGGCGGGGTCTGGTGATACAAACCAAGTGTGAGGCGCTTGCTTTGTCTCGCGGAGGGGATTCCAGTGAGACGAATCTGGGAAATCTGACTTGGTTTGTTTCACTGGGCGGGGTTGGATGAGATAAATGAAGTATGGGTGACTTGGTTTGTTCCGCAAAACTGGGGCAGAGAGGACCCGCGAGCGAGCCCTGCACAATGCGCGCGTCGTCACCAACTGGGGCAGAGCGGGCGGATATGGAACAGGAGGGCGGCGAGCAAGGCGGGTTTGGTAATCTGGGGATATTTCAGCAGCAGATGAGCGCAAGGGGCACAATGACCGAACCGGGACGCCCGCAGAGTCCGCAACAGAACACACGGGCGGGTGAATTCCAGCAGGCGTGGCAGGGCGAGTTCCAGCAACCGCAGTATTGGCAGGAACCGCCGATGAATCAGATGGGCGAACGGAATGCGGTGGAATCCGCACGCAGGTCTTACTCGCGCATAGGGGCGTCGTTCAGCGTGATGATCGTGGTGTGGATGGCGCTCGTGTTCGTGCTCGGGAGCGGCATTAGCATGCTGCATCGCGAGGCCGCGCACTGGATGTGGGTGTCGCTGCTCGTCTCCGATTGCTCGCTGTACCTGGTGGCCGTGCCGCTCGCCTACCTCATGCTCAAGAGCGTGCCCGAGGAGCCCACGCGCAAGTTCGGCATGACCTTCGGCGAACTGTTCGAATGGTTCCTCGTGAGCCTGGCCATCGTGTTCGTGGGCGGACTGCTCGGCAACGCGCTCGCTGCGCTGTTCTCGGGCGACATGGCACAGAACCGTCTCGACAACATTGTCGGCGGAATCCCGGCATGGCTCAATATTCTCGCCGTGGTGGTCGTGGGACCGATCGTGGAGGAGTGGCTGTGCCGCAAGCAGATCATCGCGCGCGTACGTCGCTACGGCGAGCGGTTGGCGATAGTGGTGTCGGCGCTTATCTTCGCACTGTTCCACCTGAATCTCTACCAGTTCTTCTACGCGTTCGGTCTCGGACTCGTGCTCGGGTACATCTATATGCGCACGAGCCAGCTCAAATACACGATCGGCTTGCATATGGCGATCAATTGCCTGGGCAGCGTGGCCGGCCCGTTCTTCAGCGATTGGAGCGACGCCCATTCTGCCGCGCTCGAATCCGGCGAGGCGACCGGATCGGCGCTCATTATGGGCGTGGCCGCCATGCTGTACATTCTGCTGTATTTGGTGGCGGTGGTCGCGGGCGTCGTGCTGCTCATTGTGAAATGCCGCAGACTCGAGTTCTACGTCACGCCCGCGCAACTGCCGAAAGGCACTGCCTGCTCGTGTGCGTTCGGCAACGCCGGCATGGGCGTGTTCATCACGCTGACGGTGTTCGGCATGGTGTTGGCGCTTATGAACGTGATGTAGATTTGCCGGTGAGTGCACCGCTTTCGTCAATGCCGACCAATGAGGACGCCGTGAAGTTCAGATTGAGCTTGGAACTGTGCACTGCGCGCGCGATGGCGTCCGACAGCGCGGTGAGCGCGACGCCGTGCTTCGCATAGGCCACGATGTTGCCGCTCACGCCGTCGCTCGTGAAACCGGTGTAACGCACGACCGCCTTGTATTTCGGGTTCATGAGCGAGCGCGCGTGCGTGTTCACCGTGGTCAGCAGATCCTGAGCGAGCTTGGCCGTGTCGACGTCCGGCTTGGCGGTGAACGGGATCGTGACCAGGCATTCGTTCGCCGGGTCGAGCTTCTCCAACGCGGTGGTGTTGAGCACCGAGTTCGGGATCATCATCAGATTGCCATTGCGCTCGCGCACCACGGTCTGCCGCCAGTTGATGTCTTGCACCACGCCGGTGACGCTGTTGATGCTCACCGTGTCGCCTGGCTGGATCACATGCGAGAACATGAGCGTGAATCCGCCGATCGTGTTCGCAATGGAGTCCTTCAGACCAAGCGAGATGGCCAGACCGCCTATGCCGAGTGCGGTGAACAGGCTCGCCGGGCTCACGCCGAACACCGGGTGCAGCACGATGGTGAGTGCGATCACCCACACCACCACGCGCGCGATGTTGATGAAGATCGACGCCTGTGGAATCTTGTTGTGTTCGAGTACCTTGCGCAGACCCTGGCTCAGTAGGCGTGTCACCACGAACGCCAGCACCACGACGATGGTGAGCAGAATGATCTTCCCGCTGTTCGCCTTCAACCAGTCAAGCACATGTTCCATGCGTAACAGCGTAGCGTGCGGTGGTCACCGCATGCGGAATCTGCGGACTAGCGCAGGGACTGCACAGGGCGGTGTTGCTCGCTCGAATCGAGTGCGGTGCGCAGATTCGCGGCGACGGTGGCGATGTCGGGATTCGTCAGATCGTTGGTCGACAGACGATGCTCGATGCTCGGCCAATCACGCAGCACGCCGACGATGCCGCCGACTGTGAAATCGAGCAGGATGCGCGTGCTCAGGTCGATGTGATCGTAATCCAGATCGAAATTGCCGAGCAACGTCAGGCGAATGAAATCGCGGAGTGCCTCGGTGAGCTCGATCGTGCTATGCGGGCCGGCAAGCAGGGCGAGATGGTCGAACTGCTTGCGCATCTGCGGGTCGTTGAACGCCACGATGCATGTGCGCTGCCATTCCTGCCGCAGATTCTCGGCAGTGGTGGCGTGGTCCATGATCGGTATGCTTTCGATGGCATGCATGATCGTGGCATCGGCAAGCTCAGGCAACCCGGAGAAATGGTAGTAGAACGAGTTACGGTTCACGCCGGCCTCTCGGACGATGTCGGTCACCGTGATCCTCCCATACGGTCGTTCCCGCAGGAGCGCCCAGAACGCATTCTCCAAGCGCTGCTGCGCCAGTAAAACTTTGGGGTCTCGACGCGGCCTTGGCATTAGAACTCCTCACCTATAAGGACATGCACGATATGGTGGTGGAATAATCTACGCGATGCTCATCAACACTGCATATGTATGCACATCATGTGTACCTTCAGTCTAGTGTTCATGAGCTTCATATGGCCGGAAAATCAGCTTGTGGCAATGCTCTGGCGCACGTTTGGTCGAAGTCAGTGCGTGAAACGCGTCCCGGCCAGGAGCATAATGGCCTGATTGATGTAATGGCGGTCCTCACTGTCGAGCCCGACATAGGAGGAGAACAGCCCCGGAAGCGCTTTCATACCATCCGTGCGCAGCTGGGTGATGGTGGAGTGACCGCCGGAGGAGAGCACGCGGAACAGCGCCTCCACACCATGCTCGCGTTGGCGTTGCGTCATGCCGTTCAGCCAGGTGTTCAACGCGTCGCGGAAATCGCGCGAGCTCTCGGACAGCGCGGGAACCGTGTCGAAGCGGTCGCCGTCCATAAGCCACGTGTAGCAGGAATGCTGCATGAGGCCGTCGGCGTTCGATTTGACGACGATCATATGTTCGCGCGGGCTCGACTGCAACAGCATGCCGATGATGGAGAACTCCGGGACGAGCTTGGTGATGCGGTCGACGATCGTGCCGTATTCGTAACTGGAGACGACGTCCTGATTGAATCCGGGTGAATCGAAAGCGTAGATGCGTTCGATGCGGTCTTTGATCTGGTCGCGCGCGTTCATGGCTGCGTAGATCGCGATATTGCCGCCCTTGGAGTGGCCGGTGAGCATGATGCGCGCGTTCGGCCAGAGTCTGCCCACCTTTTCGAGATAGTCGGCGGCGCGTTTCTGCGCGGGGATCGGATAGGTGAACGCCATGTTGAAATCCTCGCGCCAGCCGGTGAGCGAATCATCGGTGCCACGGAACGCGACGAGCAGCGTGCCGTCGGGCAGCTGGAACGTCTCGGCGGCGTACTGGGTCTGCTGCGAGATGTCGAAACGCTCCTCGGCGGCGCTCATGCGGGTGACTGCGAACCGCGGATTGCGTTTGATCGAGCGGTAGAAGCGGTGCGGGGTCTCATCGTCGTCGGAGAAGCCGGAATGATGCTCCCAATAGGGGTGGATGAGCTCGTATTCGTGCAGTCTTTCCTCCACCTCGCGCAGTGTGGGGCCCGGGAATGGCGTGCGCCACAGTGCGGCGAGCGAACGGCCCGGGTGTTTGAAATTGAAGTTGCGCAGCTTGCTGGGGGTGGAACCGAAGCATTCGAGCAGGGAGGAGAGCTGCGGCACCTCCTGCGGAATCTTGTCGTAGCTCAGAATCGCGTAGACCAGCGCGTCGGCAACATGGAACGGGTATTCCGAGAAGTCGCGCGTCTCCTGCACCACGTAGTCGATGATCGTTGCCATATTGCCCTCCGATTGGTCACTTCCATAGTAGGAGATGAATAAGTCCGACCGTATCGTTGCCAGCGCAACCGGGTATGGGAGCCCGACATACGGGGCGTATGAGACAGTGAAGGCATGTGGCTTGCAGCAGTGGAAAAAACGTTTGTATGGTTCCTTCTCTACAGTTTCGTCGGATGGGTGTGGGAGACCGTACTCAACATCGTGATGAAGAAACGGTTCGTGGACCGTGGCATATTGAACGGCCCGATCTGCCCGATCTACGGTTTCGGGGCGGCGCTCGCGATCTTCGTGCTGCACGACGAGCATTCGCTCATCGCCGTGTTCCTGAGCAGCGGCGTGCTCGCCTGCACGTTGGAATATATCACCTCATGGGGCATAGAGAAACTCTTCCACATGCGGCTGTGGGACTATTCGAACAAGCCGTTCAACATCAACGGCCGCGTCTATTTGAACGGCTTCCTGTTCTTCGCCGCGGGCTGCACCGTGGTGAAGGAATGGGTGCAGCCCGCCGTCATGCGCATGCTCGACCGCCTCGACCCGCTCTGGCTCAACATCGTGAGCATCACGCTGTTCGCGATCCTCATGGCCGACGTCGCCGTGACGCTCGCCGGTCTGATCAGCATGAACAGCAAGCTCGGGCGCGCGGAGGAGTATATCAAATCCGTAAAGAAAGAGCAGATTGCCAAAATGGACGTGCATATCACGGCTGCAGACGAGCGCATCGAACAGATCGAGCAGCGTGCGGAAGGCGTGGCGAGCCGTGTGAAGGAATCTGCATACGAGCATGTGGGCGTGCATGTGGACGGCGCGCGCGAGCGGATGCGCGACGGCGAGCTCGCTGAGAAACTGCACGGCACCTTCAACTGGCAGCAGCGCAGGCTCCTCGACGCCTACCCGGAGATGAAGCCGGAGCGTGGACGGTCGGTGATCGGCGAGATCCGCGCGCAACTCGCGGAATACGGCAGGAAACATAACGCGTGACGTGCGGGCATAGGATGGGTCTGGAAATCTCCAGGCAACGAACGGCATAGCGAAAGGCTCGGCATGATCAACGAGAAGTACAAGGAAATGTTGGGTGAGAAGTCGGTGATCCGCATGATCTCGGAGCGGGCGTCGGCGCGGCGCGCGGAGATCGGCGCCGACGAGGTGTTCGACTTCTCGATTGGCAACCCGAGCGTACCGTGCACGCCGGCGTTCACGAACGCGGTGATCGACCTGTACGAGAACGAGACGCCGCTCGCGCTGCACGGCTATAGCCCGTCGGTGGGCATCAAGTCATTCCGCGGCGCCGTGGCGGACTCGCTCAACCGCCGCTTCGGCATGGATTACACCGAGAACCACATCTTCCCCACATCGGGCGCCACCGGCTCGCTCGCGCACGCATTCCGCGCGGTGACCAAGCCGGGCGACGAAGTGCTCACGTTCGCGCCATTCTTCCCCGAATACATTCCGTACGTGGAGGGTACGGGCGCCACACTCACCGTGGTGCCGCCCGACACCACTGCATTCCAGATTGATTTCGAGGCATTCGAGCGCGCGCTCAATCCGAACGTGGCGGTCGTGCTCATCAACACACCGAACAATCCGTCGGGCGCGGCGTACTCGGCGGCCACGCTGGAGCGTCTGGCCGGCATTCTGCGCGACAAGCAGACCGAATACGGCCACGACATCTTCCTCGTGAGCGACGAACCCTACCGCGAGATCATGTTCGACGGCGCCACGCAGGCATACCCGGCGAAGTTCTACGACAACACGCTCACCTGCTATTCGTTCTCGAAATCACTCTCGCTGCCGGGCGAGCGCATCGGCTACGTGGCGGTGAATCCGCGCGCGACGGACGCGGACGTGCTCGTGCCCATGTTCGCGCAGATCAGCCGCACGATTGGACACAACTGCCCGAGCTCCACGATGCAGCTCGCAGTGGAGCGCGTGATCGATGACACCAGCGACCTCTCCATTTACGAGACGAATATGAATCTGCTGTATGACGCGCTCGTCGACCTCGGATTCGAAGTGGTGCGGCCGAGCGGCACGTTCTACATATTCCCGAAGGCGCTCGAGGAGGATGCGAACGAATTCGCACGTAAGGCGATGGAATACGACCTGTTCATGGTGCCGTCGGATTCCTTCGGCATGCCGGGCTATCTGCGCCTCTCGTACTGCGTGGAAACCGATCACCTGAAGAAGGCGATCGTGCGCCTCAGGCAGTTCGTGACGGAGGTGTACGGGCGCTAAGACTCCGTGGTCTTCCTTGCTGCTGCGGCTGTTTGAATCCTGTTACGGGCTAAGAAACGGCTTACGGGCTAGGATTTTTGGTTACGGGCTAAGACGAGTTCTGTATTCGGCAAAATAGATCGTTGGAAAATGGCGGTTCTGTGTTTTGAAGATTCGTCGGATACTTGCCAGCTGGCAGATTTTGCTTAGCCCGTAACCAAAAATCCTAGCCCGTAAGGGAATTCTTAGCCCGTAAGACTCGTAACACCCCGGAGGGGGTGTTACGAGGACGATAGGGAGTAGGTGATTATTGCTCGGATGGAGCGGCGGGACGCTCGGAGGCGAGCACGGCATCCTCGTCGAGCACACCGAAACGCAAGCTCTGGCGCAGTGCACCCAGTCGGTCGTCGTTGCTCAACGCGCCAAGCGCCCACACCGCCTCGTCGGCGGCGAGCGGGAAGCCGGCGTCGACGAGTCTGATCGCCGCCTTGGCGAGCAGCTCGGTCTGTGAGGTCAGCGGCGCCACCGGAATGCCATGCTTGTTGAGCGTGTGCGTCACCGCATCCATATCCGGCAGCGAATCGACGCCCATCTCCTGCATGAGCTCACGCACCTCGACCTCGGCAGCCTCCTCATACTGCGCGTGGAGCCCCATGCCCAACATGAACGCGTAGCAGGCGAGCGCTGCCTCGCGGTTATTGGTCTGCCACAGCGAATAGGCGAGGCGGTAATACATGAAGTTCACGTCGCCCGGCATCACCGCCACCGCAAGACCGCGGGTGAGCACGTCCGCGCCCTTCGCATGGTCGCCGGCGATGTCCACATAGGTGATCGACTCATCGACGAACGGCTGCGCGGTGGTGGGTGCGAGCGCGAGCGCCTGCTGCAGCTGGGCGAGCGAACCGTCGAGATCGCCGGAATCACGGTGAATGCGAGCTAGCGCGATATGTGAGTTGTACAGCGCGTCGGGAGCCTTGACGTAGCGGGTCTGCGGCGTGTGGTCGGGCAGATTCGTGACGAGCAAGCGCATGAGCGGATGCTCGCAATACAGCGGTTTGCGCTCGCCTAGGTCGGGCATCTCGCTTTGCAGTCCCATCAGCGCGGATTCGATCTCCAGCGACGCGGACATGGGCGAATCCTCGTTTTGTTCGGCAATCTGGAAGATCTCGCCGCCCTTGATGCTCGCGCCGTCGTACATCACATCGAGGTCGCGGCCGAAATCGGCGCCCAGCAGCGACTTCAGATCGTCGGGCAGCTCGCGGTCGTCGCGCCACAGCGGCACACGATGCGCGAGAATCGACTGCGGGATCGGCAGCGCGGTGATCGGCGTGAGTCCGCGGTCGGGGCCGAAGGAGATGACCTGCGCGGAAGGGCGCAGCATCTGCAGGACGGCGGCCGGGTCGCTGTCGAGCGCGGGATTGTTGAACTGGCCGGCCACGAACGCGGGCACCGTGCCCATCATGAACGGCGTGCGCGTGAACGCGAGCGAGAGCACGGGCGCGCCGGTGACCGAACCGAGCGTGCCGTTCACCGTAAGCGACGTGATGTTCGTGCCCGCGGTGAACGCGGCCTGGGCGATGATGCCGGCGAGCCGCAGCGCATAGGAGGCGGCCTGGGCGGCGCGCTGTTCGCGAATGTCAACCCAGCCGGAGTCGGTGAGCACGCTGGCGGGCATCATAAGCGACGTGGGAACCGTGAAATTGACCACCATCTCGCCGGTGTCGGGATTCGCGTCGCAGCGGTACTCCACGCGGTACGGCATGATGAGGCGCTCGCAGATGTCGACGAAACTCGACATGACGTCCCACATGCCACCGCGCGCGGCAGTGGTGCCACGCACGGTGAGATTCGAATTCCGGGCGTCGGCGCGCGACTGGATGAACGAGGCATGCGTGTCCCACTCATGCAGTTCGTCGAAGCCGGCGCGGTAGTTCTGTGCCTCGGTGAGCGTGGTGACCAGGCCCATGCCGTTGTCATGCTTGGCGGCGATGCGGTTGGCGGCGGCGAGACGATTCAGCGCGCCCTCCACCGAAAGCACGAGGTCACGCTGCAGACCGGTGATCTCGTTGCGGTTGAATCGCATCCAGAACTGGCCTGTGCTGTCGAGCTGCACGACGTCCAGATTGTGCTCGGCGGTGATTTCGCGAATTTGGCCGGCTCCCGCCTCGATGAGCTGGCGCGCGGCGAACCGCTCGAACGGGCTCGCGGTGTTCGAATTCGTGGTACCGCGCCAGATGATCTCGTCGAGCGCGTCGGCGAGCGGCTTGTTCTGCATATTTTGGAAGATTTCGACGATGCGGCCGGCTCCCATGCCCAGTTGCTCGCCGCGCAGCTTCGGGAAGTGGGCGGCGGCGAGCCAGAATGCGGCGAGCAGCGAATTGAGCGGGTGCTTGGCGGAGCCGGTGTTGGCTGCGTGTGCTGGGGCGGCAAGGGCGGCTGGGTTAGTTGCGGCGGTTGCAGCGGTTGCGTTGGCAGGACCGTACGGGCCGAGATCGACGGAGGAGGCGGTGGCGATGCCGTTGAGCGAGCCGGTGGAATAGCCGCTACCCGAGAAGTCGAGCTGGAGCTCGCCGATGGTGATGGTGCGGTCGAGTCCGTCGTTCGACTGGATGCGCACGGCGCCGAGGTTCTTCTGGTCGGTCCAGGCGTCGAAATGGAGCTCGCCTTCGACGTCGTTGGCGCTGGGGTCGCTGGTGAGCGGCACGGTGGTCGGGTAGACTTTGAGGCTCTTGGAGATCCAGGCGATGATCTGCACCTGTTTGTTGTTCGGCCTGCCGGTGGCGGGATCGTCGGCGAAACGCACGATGTAGCCGAGGCCGCCATTCGGCTGGGAGGCGTCTTTGAGCCGCATGACGATGCCATAGCGCGAATTCGTGGGGTCACCCGGGATGGGCGCGAGCCTGGAGACCTTCGCCAGGAAGGGGAGCTGGTAGGTTTGCGCTGGCTGGTTCGCGGGAGCGGATTGCCCTTGGCCACCGACGGAGACTGGGATGACCGGCGAGAATGGGTCGGTTCCAAGGCCGGCGGCGCTCTGTGTGCTCTGTGCACTTTGCACGCTTTCGGGATTCTGGTACGGGTTGCCCAATGGTTCTTGCATGTTCCTCGTGTCCTCCGGCATCAGCGTCGGCATCGCGTGATGTGTTGCGTGTGCGGATTCGGTTTCCGTTGTCTGTGCGATATATCGCGTGATCTGGTGGAATCGTAGCATGTTCGGCACGGCGCATGCCGGATTGTTCCATATCCGTGAGCGTGCGCATTTGTGCGCACATGCCGCCGTCGGTGTGCTGAGTAATTGTGGAGACAATCTGCGTAATTTGGGACAGTTGGACGGTCATTTTTGTCTCTTTTTACGCAGATACGCAGAGTGGCGGCGCGCATATTCGAGTCTGCGTAATTCGGGACAGTTGGAGGGCCTATTCTGTCCCTTTTTACGCAGAAGAAGAAGCAGAAGGAGAGGCTGCGGGGTGAGAAACAGGAGAGGCTGCGGGGTGGGAAATCTGTAAATGTGGGCACGGAGATGTATGCCGCGGGGCGAGTGGTGCGTATACTGCGTGACAGAAGACAACGCAAAGCAGGAGTAGGGGATATGGCAGCGCAGGAGAGTGCGATCGATTTCATTGCAGCGACGCATCTGTGGTCGCAGCACGCATAGTTCGTAGGCAGGGCGGAGGGCGCGCCGAATCCGTTCCGCACAATCTACGGCGTCGAAGCGCAGCCGGGCGGCGTGTGAGATGTGATGACGCGGTTCCACACAATCTGCGAACGGTTGCAATTGCCGTTCCATGTAAGCACGAGCGTCGAGGTGAACCCGGCGACCGGCGACATGGCGGTGGCATTCGGCACGCCCGAACCGACGCAGTTCCCCACCGCGGTGCCGGATGCGCACGGTCGCGCGCGCGACTGCACTGGCAAGCGGGCGCAGTGGGCGGCAGCATATGCGTTGCGCTTGGCGGCGTTGCTCGCGAACATCGGATTCGCGGTGGACACGGGAATCATTGGCGTCACGGTGATCGCGCGCGCCGGCGAACCGGACGGCCAGACGCTGTTCTCGCTCGGGTTCAACCGCGTCGACTTCCATTTCGCCACGGCCAATCTGTTCACGGACGGCACGATCGACGACGCCAAGTTCGACGCCGACCCCGCGCAGCTGCTCGCCGCGTTCGACGTGGACAGCGCGCGCGTGGAGTTCGACGCCGACGGGTGGTTCGCGCCGACGGAGGATCCCGAGCTGGCGGAGTCGCTGCGTGAACTGCGCACGCCACTCGGCGAGGACGCGCGCGAGTTGCCGGACTCGCTGAAAAGCCTGTTGCGCGCCGACCGCGTGTGCGATCTGGACATTGCGGATTCCGCGAGCCTCACCATTCGCGACATTCACCAGATTGCCCAGGAGAACGCGGATTCGCCGGTCACTGCCGTGGTCGAGCTCGGCGGGGCGCTCACGACGCTCACACAGGAGCTTTCGGTGAGCACGTCCATTCGCCAGCCATTGTACTGCGAGCGGGAGGCGTTGCGATTGCTGGTCTCCGAGGCGGCGGGCGACGCGGTACCGCACGGTGCCGGGTGCAATCGCCGTAGTGCGCTCCGAGCTCGCGCGCTTCGACATGAAGCTCGGGCAACTGGATGACGCACTGCGCGAACTGCAGGAATTGCAGCGCATCTCGCCCACCAGCGTGCAGGGCGGCATTGCGGAGGCGATGGCCTACTCGATGGCCGGCGACACGGCTCGCGCGGTGGAATCCATTCGGCAGGCCCTCATGTTTGCGGTGGTGCCCGACGAAGTGGCCTTCCTGTACTGCTTGCTCGGGCAGATGTTCGCGATGGCGGGTGAGATCGAGACGGCAATCGACTGCTATTATGTGGCCTCCACCGTGGGTGTGCAGACCGAATACACCAGCGTCGCCCGCCAGGCGATGGAGGCGTTGCTGGCGCAGATTGGCGCGGCGCGCGACGGTCAGGATGGACAGGGCGAGGGCAGTTTCACCGCAACCGTGGACGCGCAGCCCACCGCGCCGTCGCGCGAGCACGCGCTCGGCTCGTTGGAGGCGGCCGGCATTCCGATCGCCCCACGCAGTCGGTGATCCAGACGCTCACGCAGGCCGCGATGATGCTCACCGATGCCGGCGTTCCGCTGGCCGCCTACGACGGCGTGGAGATTCTCGCCGAGTATTCCGCCGAACCGACGTTGCTGTGGATGTGCCGCACGCTGCAGGAAGGCACCGGCTGCGCGCTGACCGGCGTCAGTCGGCGTGCTCGGCGTCTTTGAGCGCCTTCGTGACCAAGGCGACCGCCTCGTCGTAGGTGGGGCACTGCGGCACGCCGTTGATGCCCTTCGTGATTGCGAGCGACGCGGCGGCGTTCGCAATCTGCACGGCGCTTTCCAGATTCCACCCATTCGCCAGCAGCGCGCACAGCGCACCAGTGTGCGTGGGACCGGCCGAGCGAATATGCGTGGCCTTCGTCTCGAATCCGTCGATATGCTGCACCGGCTCGCCATGCCGACGCACCCACGCGCCGCGCGAACCGGCACGCAGCACGACGGGCGCGCGCAAGACATCGGCAAGCCCGTCGCACAGCGCGCTCATTGAATCGTCGAAGCCGCCGTCGACGCGCATGGTGGCCGTCTCATCCACCTCGATGCCGAGCCGGTCTGCGATCGCGCGCCCCTGCTGCCGATTGAGCACCCAGATCGGGTGCAGCAGCACGATGTCTTCAAGCAGACGCTCGTTCACCGTGGACATCATGCTCGTGGGCGTGAGCACAATGCGGAAGTCGCGCACATCCGGCGCGCATTCAGGCCGTGAGATGAACGATTCCACCGCCACCGCGCCCGTGTTCATCAACGATGCGCCGCTGATGTGCACGACGTCGCCGGACTTGGGGTGCACGTCGTCGAACGTGTGTGCGTCGGTGCGCACCTCCGCGCCGGGAGCCGAGATGAACGAGCGTTCCTGACCGTCGTTGATCACCAGCCGCAGGCCGTTGTCGAGCCCCTTGTTCGTGATGCCGGTATGCCTCACATTCACGCGTTTCAATGCGCGACGGATCATGTCGGACCACGGGCCGGTTCCGAGAATGCTCGCGAGCTCGGTCTGCGCGCCCATGCGGCTCGCCGCCTCGAGCACCGCGAAACTGCCATTCACCGATCTGGCGATGCTTTCCGCGTTCATGAACGAACCCGGTACCGGGAACTCGGGAACCTTGATCATGGAATCCACCCACACCTGACCGAGTGAGATCACGGTGGGTTCGTGGTCACGCTTCGCCTGGATCGAATGAAGAATATCGCTCAGCATAACGCCCCTTTTCCTGTGTGTTCTGCCGCTTCGCAGATTCTCTCATCGTTATGCGCCGATTCTACCCGACAATCTGAAAACTTGCTGAAAATACCGCAGATCACCGTGAAATGCACGGTCTGTGCGCAGTGAGGTGCACAAAGAGAACCATGTGCTTGCATTGTCGGCACGGTTCATGTAATATTGTGAAGTTGCGTGTTCGACTGTGCTTCGTGTATGCGGAACATACGGGCATGCAGACTTGCAAGTCAATAGTAATATAGGGAGTCCATTATGGCAGCTCGTTGTGCAGTGTGCGGCAAGGGACCGCAGACCGGTTATACCGTTTCGCACTCGCATATTCGCAATAAGCGCCGCTTCCTCCCGAACCTCCAGCCGGTGCATACCACCGTTGACGGCAAGAATGTGCGCCTGCGTGTGTGCACGAAATGCCTCAAGGCTGGCAAGGTTCAGCGAGTGAAGGCTGCGTGAGCGTAAGCGATACAGTGACAAGACCCCGGTGAGTTCAGCTCCCGGGGCCTTTTCGTATGTATGCGCTCCTTTCTCTGCGTAAACAAGGGACAGATAGGGGCGCTTAGATGTCCCTTTTTACGCAAAAATGGGACGTAATTTGGGACAGATAGCGCGTGTAGATGTCCCTTTTACGCAGGGAAGGGGCGCGGGTTTCGCAATCTGCGGGCGTGGGATAGACTATGACAACAAGGAGGCGGCAATGGCACAGCAGAACGATACGCGCGACGTGACGCTCGAAACGCCGCTGCATGCCCTGCTCACGAACAAACGCCGCGTGAGCGCGCTGAAGAACCTCGGCGTGCTCGATGTGCGCGACGCGCTCACGTATTACCCGTTCCGCGTCACCGATCCCGTCCCGGTGCGCGCGCTCGTGCAGGCCCAGCCCGGTCTCAAGGAGAAGATGGCGTGCGCCGTGCGCGTGCGCAGCGTGCGCGTCAGCCCGATGAACGCGCGCGCCGGCTACCGTGTGGAGGTGCTCGTCGACGACGACGAGTTCGCCGCGACGCTCCATGTGCGCGGTTCGCTGGCCACGCTCGTGTTCTTCTCGCACCGCAAATCGTATGTGGACTGGCTCGCTGGGCGTCTGCGCGTGGACGGCCACGTGGTGATCGCCGGGGACCCGACCATATATATGGACCGTCTGCAATTCACGCACCCCGAACTGCTCACCGTGGGCGGCGCGAATCTGCGGGCCGATATGAGCACGGTGGCCGAGGGTCTGCAGCGCGTCTGCCGACCGCGGCCCGTCTACCATGCGAATTCGCGTATTTCAAGCGAGCATATTCACGATACGATTCTCTATGTGCTGCGACTGCTCGCCGGCGAGGATCCGGCGGCCGCGCTGCACGCCGACGACGAGACCGCCCAACCGCACATGCGCACGCTGTATGCGGAAAATCCGCAGATTCGCGAGCACTTGGATGCCGCGATCCCAGACATTCTGCCGGAGAATCTGATAGCCGAACTGAATCTGATGCACCGTGCGCAGGCATTCTCGCAGATTCACGACCCGGACTCGGTGGGCGCGTTCACGCAGGCGATCACCACGATGCGCTACGAGGAGGCGTTCGTATGCCAGAGCGCGCTGATCCGTGCCCGGCACGACGCGCGTGAGCACAACGCGTACGTGTGCTCCGACGTGCAGTTGCGCGACGAATACATAGACACGCTGCCGTTCGCACTGACGAAAGGCCAGCGCGAGGTAGTGGACGAGATCAGCCACGACATGTGCCAGGACCACCCGATGCAGCGCCTGCTGCAAGGTGAAGTCGGCTCGGGCAAGACGGTGGTGGCGGTCAGCGCAATGCTGCAGGCGGTCGGGTCGGGGCACCAGGCCGTGCTCGTCGCGCCCACGCAGGTGCTCGCTGAACAGCACTACAAATCGATCTCGAACGTGTTCAACCGCGCGCCCGTGCTGCTGCTCACCGGCGGCATGAAGCTCGCCGAGCGGCGCAAAGTGCTCGGCACGGCGGCAAGCGGGGAGCCGTGCATCGTTGTGGCCACGCACGCCGCGTTCTCGAAGTCGTTTCAGGCTCCGAACCTCGCGCTCGCGGTGATAGACGAGCAGCACCGCTTCGGCGTGGAACAGCGTGAAACACTGCGCTCGAAGTCGGACGTGGACCCGCATCTGCTGGTGATGACGGCGACGCCGATTCCGCGCACGGCGGCGATGACCTGGTTCGGCGACCTCGACATCTCCTGGCTCACCGAGTTGCCGGGCGGACGCAAGCCGATCCAGACCGTGGTGATTCCCGAGGTGAACGCGCCGCTCATGGCCGAGATGTTCTGGCATATTCGCCACCGCATAGACGCCGGCGAACGCGCGTATATTGTGTGCCCGCGCATCGATGAGCAGACCGAGGACGCCGAGGGTGGCGGCAATGGCGGTGATTCGGACGGCACTGCGGGCAGCGCCGGCGATGCGCGCGCCGATTTCGACGACGGCATGCTGCTCAGCGACGAGGACCTCGGCGAGACGAATCCGCGCGCACCGCTGCATTCGGTGCATGAGATCTCGGAGCGACTGCAATCGCTGCCACAATTCCAAGGCGTGCGGTTCTGCGAGCTGACCGGCCGTGATGACGACGCGACGAAGGAACGCGTGATGGCCGAATTCGCCAGCGGGCAGACGCCGGTCATGGTGGCGACCACCGTGATCGAGGTGGGCGTGGACGTGCCGCAGGCGAGCTGCATCGTGATCTTCGACGCCGACCGGTACGGGCTCTCCCAGCTGCATCAGCTGCGCGGGCGCGTTGGCCGTGGCGGCACGCACAGCTGGGCGTTCCTGGTGTCGCAGGCCGAGCCGAACAGCATTGCCGAGCAGCGGCTCGACGTGATCTCGCATTCTCTCGATGGCGCATTGATCGCGCAGAAGGACCTCGAATTGCGCGGTGCCGGCGATGTGCTTGGCGATACGCAGTCGGGCGGGCGCTCGAGCCTGAAACTGCTGCGCGTGGTCAAGGATGCCGTCATGATCACCGATGCGCGCAAACGGGCCGAGCTGCTGTTGGACGCCGACCCGACTCTCGAGCACCATACGCAGCTTGCCGGCGCGGTGCTCGATTTCTCGCGTGGCAACGAGAAGTTCCTCACCAGCAACTAGTGCAGTTCGATGCAGTTCGCAGATTCAGCTCGGGCGTAATTGGGGACAGATAGGTGGGGAATCTGTCCCCCTTTACGCAGAGGAAGGGGACGAGAGTGAGGATGGCTTTAGCGGGGATCGCTTTAGCGGGGATGGCTTTGCGTAATTAGGGACAGGTACGTGGGTGGATTTGTCTCTTTTTACGCAGAAGAGGGCGGGAGAAGGAGGAGAAGGAGAAGAAGGAGAAGAAGGAGAAGAAGGAGAGGGGCACAGCCGAGGGGGAGGGCTCTAGTAGGCGCTTTGCATGATTAACTGCGTAATTGGGGACATGTTTGGTGGTTGATCTGCCTCTTTTTACGTAGAGAGGGGGAGCGTCAGAGGGGAGGGTTCTGCGTAATTGGGGACATTTTCGGTGGGGGATCTGTCCCTTTTTACGCAGAAGAGAGGGTGGCTTTTACATAGAGAAGAGGGCATTGCGCAGACGACGGGGGTTTGCGCAATCGCGGAACAGAACATGAGTCTGATTGGCTCAATCAAGCATTCGCGTAAGCCATTCGCTCAATCTGCTGGCACCATGTGTGGTGAGGAAGAAAACCGAACAGCATGCGTGCGAATTCGGCATGTTGTGCTGCTCGATTCCTGCGAAAAGGGTGAGTTCGTTTCTTAGGCAATTGCCGTTGCATGCCTTTCTCGCGGGTCTCAAATAGGAGGAAAGGCATAGGATATATGCAACTTACACAGAGTAATCGGAGCCCTATCATGGGTGCTCTCACCAACAACATGGGCAAGATCTTCGCCTGTATTGTATCGCTCGTGACCATTGTCGCGATGGCATTGGCCGTGGTTCCGGCGCACGCCGAAGACAACCACGTGGCCGATCCGAGCACGCACGACGGCTGGCAGCATTTGGGTGTGCCGGCGAATCCGGCAAGCACCGGACGTGTGTGGACCGACAAGTCTGTCTACACCGGCAATGCGACGTTCGACACCGTGAGCAACGGGCAGGTGACTGTTTTGTCAAGCGATTCCCAGCGGTTCCTGGTGGGTCTTTCCGTGCTGTCGAGCACACTGCGCAGCAATGGCGTGAACAATGTGACCAAGCCACTCGACATAGCGCTCGTTCTCGACACTTCCGGCTCGATGAGCACGGGCATGGACGGCAGCCGAGCAAGTGAGAGCAATCCGAGCCGCCTAGATTCCCTGAAGCAGGCGGTCAACGGCTTCCTTGATTCCGCACAGGCCTACAACGACACGGTTCCGGCCCGCATGCAGAGCCGTATAGGTCTGGTATCGTATTCGCGAGACAGCCAGACTCTCAGCGGTCTCACCAACGATTTCGGTTCGCTGAGGAACGCGGTCGCCTCGCTTCGCGCCAACGGCGTGACCCGCACCGACCTGGGAATGCAGAACGCCTGGCAGATGATGTCGGGAAGCGACGTTCGCGGCGATGCGAAGAAAGTGGTGGTCGTGCTCACCGACGGTGTGCCCACCTTGACCGGCACCTTCTCGCCACAAGTGGCTAACGACGCCGTACAATCTGCCAAAGTGTTGAAGGACGCCGGATCATCCGTATACTCCATCGGCATTTTCGGCGGTGCCGACACAAGGGACGTCAATAAAAACACAAGCACCGCCAACCGGATCATGCAGGCATTGTCGAGCAATTACCCGAACGCCGTCTCCTATGGGGAAGTCGGTGAGAGGGCGGCCGGAGAATACTATCTGGCCGCCAACAATGCGGGCGCGCTGAGCAAGGTGTTCGAGCAGATCTGGGACAACGTTTCCACTGCACCCGTCTCGCCGATCGCGAGTGGCGCGAACGGTGAGACGGGCTACGTGACGATCACTGACACGCTCGGCTCGTACATGACCGTCAAGAACATGAACAGCGTGGTGTTCGCCGGCCAGAAGTTCGAGAATCCGCAAACCACCACTTCGCCGGACGGCAAGACCACCACGTACACGTTCAGTGGCGCGGTCGCGGGCAATGCGGTGTTCGGTGGCGCCGATCTCAAGGATCTGCAGATTGCCGTCACACATAACGAGGGTGCGCAGGGCGACGTGGTCACCGTGCGCGTGCCCGAGAATCTGCTTCCGCTGCGACTGCACGATGTGAGTGTGGACAAGGACGGCAACGCCACGACGTGCACCACCGATGCAGATCCGATTCGAGTATTCTACGAGGTTGGTCTCAAGGACGGCGTCGAGCAGCTCGTCACCAAGCCGGACGACGCGATGAAGCAGTACATCGCCGGCCACAGCGCCGACGGCAAGGTGGACTTCTTCACGAACCAGTACGATGAGGCCCACAAGACGAACGGCAGCACGACCGCCGAGTTCACTCCGGCGAACACGAACGACTACTACCGCTTCGTCTCCGACACCCCGCTCTACACGGCGCAGGACGAGAAGGCCACGGCGACCTCGTTCGACGAGAACGGCTCGTACTACTACAAGCGCTCCTACTACGAGGGCAACCGGCTCAACGACCAGTGGGTCAACGTGTCGGGCAAGATGCTCGCCGGCAAGGTGGCGCGTAACAATGCGGGCCGGTACCAGGTGACTGCCGGCCAGGCGCGCGTCGGTCTGCTTGTGGGCGACACCGACGCCAAGGCGTCCAACCCCACCGGCACCTCGGCGAACAGCATCGCCACCGCGTGGGAATCGTCCGTCGTACGCCAGCATCTTGGTAACAACGGCAAGCTCACGCTGGCGATTCCGACACCGGAAGAGCCGAAGCCGGAACAGCCCACGCCGGGCAAGCCGGAACAGCCGAATCCGAACAAGCCTTCGGAGCAACCGAAGCCGGAGCAGCCGAACACGGAAAAGCCGAAGCAGCAGAAGCCGAAAGCCGAGCAGCCGAAGCAGCAGAAGCCGTCGAAGGTGGCTTCGACCGGCTCGTCAGTGGCATATATTGCGCTGGCCGCGGCCATTTGCGTCGCAGCTGGAGTCACGCTGATTCTGGTGCGCGAGCGCAAGGCCTAGCCGTTGCGGATTCTGCCGCGCGTCCGTAAGCGCACGGCAGTGAGGAAGTAAGTAGCCAGCAGGTCGTGGCCCGGGGGAGTGATTCTTCGGGCCACGACCTGCTTTATATTGCCGGGGCCAGCGTGCAGCGGTACGTGCGATGTGCGGCGCGCGCGATGTACGGCGCGCGAGATGGTGGCGCGAGAGATTTGCGTAAATTGGGACAGATTGGTGGGTGGGTTTGTCTCTTTTTACGCAGGTGGGTGCGAGGTTGGCGGGTTGGCGGGTTGGCGGGCAGGCGGAGTTGGCTGGTTGACTGATTGGTGGGTTGGCGAATCGCTTACATGCGTAAAAAGAGACAGATAGCGATGCGAATCGTCCCTTTTTACGCAGATACAGACTGATCAGATATCGATAGATATAGCCAGATATAGCTGTACATGCGCAACGGATGCAGATGCTGTGCGTAAAACGGGACATGTGGACGTTGAATTTGTCTCTTTTTACGCAAAGAACATCATGCAGAATGCTTGGAAAGAAAATAAGACGTACAAGGGGCGTGGGAAGCACGCATGCACACCTGCGGCGAGAGGGCGGGATAATCTGAAGGCATGCGTGTGATTACAGGACGATTCAAGGGCGTGCCGCTCACCACGCCGCGCTCGGAGACGCGGCCGACCACCGACCGCACAAAGGAGGCCATGTTCTCGCGCCTCGACAGCACCGGCATTCTCGCGGGTGCGCGCGTGCTTGATCTGTTCGGCGGAACCGGCGCGCTCGGCATCGAAGCACTGAGCCGTGGCGCGAACGAATTGGTGGTGGTGGAGGCATCTGGCCCCGCTGCCAAGCTCATAGCGCATACGCTGACGGCACTGCGGCACAATCCCGCGTGGGAGGAGTCTATGAACGCGCGCATCGTGCACGCGAAAGCCGAGCGGTACGCGGCGAAGGCGAAGGTGAGCGAGCCGTTCGACGTGGTGCTCATCGATCCGCCGTATGCGTTCTCCACTGCCGATTGCGAACGTTTGCTCGGCGATCTCACCGCGCGCGACTTGGTGGCGCGCGACGGCATGATCGTGCTCGAGCGGTCGGTGCGCACCGAGCGACCCGAAGCGCCCGCCGGATGGCAGATCACCGACGCGCGCGACTACGGCGAAACCGCCGTGTACACCTACCGCGCACAGTGAGTGCAGTGAGTGCAGTGAGGGCGTGGGTGGGCATCAGTCGTCGAGTTTGCGCGGGTGCTCGCCGGAGACCTCCCAGCCGAGCGACATGAGCGTCTTGCGGTCCTGCTTGTCGAGCGCGTGGCAATCGAGCCGCGCAATGAGGTCGGGGCGCAGGCGCGACGTTTTCTCGAGGGCTTCGTCGCGGCGGAATCTGTTCACCTTGCCGTGATCGCCGGAGATGAGCACCGGCGGCACGTCGATTCCCCGCCAGCCCGCCGGTTTCGTGTACTGGTTGTGCTCGAGCAGCGCGTTCTCGCCGGTGTATGATTCCTCGACAATCGAGTCGGCGTTTCCCATGAAACCGGGCAGCAGGCGCGTGATCGCCTCGAGCATCACCGAGACGGCGACCTCGCCGCCGTTGAGCACATAGTCGCCGATCGAATATTCGCGCACGTCGACGCCTCGTTCGCGATAATACCGCGGAATGCGCGCGTCGTAGCCTTCGTAGCGGCCGCAGCCGAAGACGAGGTGTTCGGCGTGCGAGAGGGCGGTCGCATCCTGCTGCGTGAACAGCGGGGCGGATGGGTTCGGGAAGATCAGCACGGGGGAGTCGGCGGCCGGGGCGGCGTTCGCGTTCGCGGGAGCGTCGGCCGGGATGCCGAGCAGCTCGTCGAGGCATTCCGCCCACACCTCGGGTTTCATCACCATGCCCGCGCCGCCGCCCACCGGGGTGTCGTCGACGGACTGGTGCACATCGTGCGTCCACTGCCGCAGATTATGCGAGCGCACGGTGAGCAGACCCCTCTCCTGCGCTTTGCCGAGCAGACTGAGATTGAGCACGTCGAAATACTCGGGGAAGACGGAAACGATGTCGATGTCCAAGCGAACTCCTTGAAATGTTGGGGGGGGGGCTTAGGTGCCTTGAACTCTTACGGGATGTCGTTATCTCTTGCGGGATGTTAAGCATCTGGCAGAGATTTGCTCGACGATCTGAAAGCCGAATACAGGATTGGCTGTTTTTCCAGTGCTTCAGTGTGCTGATAGTCTGTGGATACCTTATGCCTGACATCCCGTAAGAATTTATGACATCCCGTAAGGTTTTTTGGCCGCCCGGAAGAGATTCGTCACTCGGAGGCGGCCGAGGCGGGGCTGGCCGAGGCGGAGGTGACGGTGTCGGGGGTACCGATTCCAGGGATCAAGCCGCCGGGCGGATCCACGGTGAGGTAGCCCTCCTCGAGATTGACCTCGGGAACCAGCGCCTCCACGAAGGGCAGCAGGAAGGCCTCGCGGTTCGGCATGCGGATCTTGAGCAGCCATTGGGCGCCCTCGATCACGTCGACCACCTTGCCGAGATCGGTGAACTCGAATTCGGCACCTTCCGGGGCGTCGTCGGCATTCGCCGCGGCCACCTCGAATTCCAGGTACACTTCCAGGCCGAGCAGATCCTTCGGGTAGAACTCGTCGTCATCGAGCTCCTGCGGCTCACCGTACAGCACGGTGTTGTGCAGCGCCTCGGCGGCATTGCGGTCATCCACACCTTCGAAGCGCACATACCAACGGTTCTTGAATGTGCGGGCGGCGGCCACGGTGTAGGGGTGCAGTGCGTCCGCAGCGGATTCGCGCGCGTAGAGAACCTCGCCGGGTGCGAAACGGGCATGCGGGTCGTCCGTATACAGTTCCACGGAGACCTCGCCCTTGAGTCCCTGAGCCTTGCCAATACGACAGACCCGCAACAACTCTTGGGGCTGTTGCGGGTCTGGCACGCTGTTCGTGTGCATGTTCACTTGCGTACGTCCATGATGTCCACGCGAACCTTGTGATCGGAGATCGCCTGGATCACCGTGCGAACCGCGTTCGCAGTGCGTCCGTTGCGGCCGATCACACGCCCGATGTCCTCCGGATTCACGCGGACGCGAATCAGTTCACCGCGGGCGTTCTCATGGGACTTGACTGAAACGTCGTCGGGAAAATCGACGACGTTCTTGATCAGATGTTCCACGGCTTGAGCAAGCATGGTCTCACACGCTTTCCGGTGCGGATTCTTCGACGTCGGCGAGCTCGACCTTCTCGTCATCGTGCTGGACCTCGGCCGGGGTCTCGGCTTCGGCTGCCTTGGCGGCGGCTTCGGCCTTGGCGGCCTTGAGCTTCTGCGCCTTGTTCTCAGCCTCTTCGACGAGCACGGCGGCTTCCGGCTTGGCGGCGGCGGTCTTCAGCGTGCCCTCGGCACCCTTGAGGCCCTTGAACTTCTGCCAATCGCCGGTGATCTTGAGCAGGTTGAGCACCTGGTCGGTCGGCTGTGCGCCGACGCCGAGCCAGTACTGTGCGCGATCGCTCTTGATCTCGATGGTGGAAGGCTGCGTGTTCGGGTTGTACAGGCCGATCTCCTCGATGGCGCGGCCGTCGCGCTTCGTGCGCGAATCCATGACCACGATGCGGTACACCGCATAGAACTTCTTGCCCATACGCTTCAAACGAATCTTGGTTGCCAAAGTGGCTCTCCTTGTTAACTAGGGTGCGTGTTTCGCCGGTCGTGTGGGGACAGGACCCGCTCGCACACGTGTTCCTTGCACATGGGGCATGAGAGGGCTCCCCGTGCACAAATAACTTCACTAGTATAGCGTGTGGGGGTAGATAATCTGCACATGGGCGTAACCCGCGGAAATACCGAGCTCCCCATACCATGTTCTCATAACAGCGGTGGAGGCAAAGGAGACGGCCGTGTTCATTCCGCGGTATTTCGAGGATCTTGATACGTTGCATGTGGGGTGCGAGCCGAATCGCGCGTATTTCGTGCCGGCGTCGGCGCCCACCGATACGCGGTTCGCCGCGCGCGAGCAATCCGATCGCTTTCGTCTGCTCAACGGCGAGTGGGATTTCAAATACTATGCAAGCGTCTACGATCTGGACTCGGAGGTGGACGCAAGCGCTCAAGCTCACGAGCCGGTGTTTACCGAACCGATGTTCGACGCGGATTCGTATGACCAGATTGCCGTGCCGAGCGTGTGGCAGACGCACGGCTACGACCATAACCAGTACACGAACACGCGCTACCCGTTCCCGCTCGACCCGCCGTTCGTGCCGCACGACAACCCGTGCGCGGTGTACCGCACGACCTTCGACTATGCCGTGGATTCCGCCTGCCCGCGCGCCTTCCTGAATTTCGAGGGCGTGGACAGCTGCTTCTATGTGTGGCTCAACGGCGACTTCGTGGGCTATTCGCAGGTCTCGCATTCGACGAGCGAGTTCGAGGTGACCCAAGCGCTTGACGACGGCGAGAACACGCTCGTCGTGCTCGTGCTCAAATGGTGCGACGGCAGTTACCTGGAGGACCAGGACAAGTTCCGCATGAGCGGCATCTTCCGCGATGTGTACCTGCTCATGCGCCCCGAACATGCGATTCGCGATTTCTATGTGCGCAGCACCATCCGGTTTGCAGATCCCGCCACGCAGGCGGCGGACGGGCTTCCCGGCGCCGACACGCACGCCGTGGCCGCGGATGTGACCGTGGACTTCGACTTCCTCGACGGCGTGCCGGTGGACGGCATCGACGTCGTGATCGGCGACGCGGCGGGCAATGTGGTTGCGCAGGGCGTGGCGGAAGCGGTTCAGTCTGAAGCGGGCACGGTGGGGGAGTCTGCACACCGAATGCAAGCGGTTGAGAACGGCAGCGCATTCCCGTCGAAGGCGCGCGCGAAACTCACCGTGGAACAACCGGTGCTGTGGAATCCGGAAGAGCCGACCTGCTACACGCTGATGATTCTGAGCGACGGCGAAAGCATCACGCAACCGCTTGCGCTGCACGACATCGCCGTCGTGGCGCCGGACGGGCGGCACCAGACCGTGCTGCTCAACCGCAGACCGATTGTGATCCACGGCATGAACCGGCACGACAGCGACCCGGTGACCGGCTATACAATCTCGCCGGAGCAGTTCCGAACCGATCTGCTGCTCATGAAGAGCCACAACGTGAACGGCGTGCGCACCAGCCACTACCCGAATGCGCCGCATTACTACGATCTGTTCGACGAGCTCGGGTTCCTCGTGATCGACGAGGCCGACATCGAGGTGCATGGCGTGGCCGACGCCGTATTGCCGAAGCCTGGCGCGGAATCTGCGAATATGGAGGAATGGCAGCGCGCGCAGCTCATGTGGAACGGCCTCATCGCGAACAATCCGCGGTTCGCGCCGGCCATTCTCGACCGCATCCAGCGCCTCGTGGAGCGCGACAAGAATCGCGGGTGCGTGATCTTCTGGTCCATGGGCAACGAGTCCGCCTACGGCATCGGATTCGAAAAAGCGCTTGAGTGGGTGAAAACACTGGATTCGCAACGGCTCACTCATTACGAGAGCGCGCGGTATGTCGAAGAAGATGGAACGCTTCAGCACGACTACAGCAACATAGACGTGCACAGCCGCATGTACCCGAGCATCGCCGAGATCGACGCGTATTTCAGCGAATCCGGGCCGAACGGGGACGGTGCGAACGGTGAGGACGGCACCGCGGAAAACGGGCAGGTGAAGCCCTACATCATGTGCGAGTACTGCCATGCCATGGGCAACGGGCCGGGCGATCTCGAGGACTACTTCCAGTGCATCGAGCGGCATGAGGGCCTGCTCGGCGGGTGCATATGGGAATGGTGCGACCACGCGATCTACGCCGGCAGGAACGCGCGCGGGCGGCAGGAATACCTGTACGGCGGCGACTTCGGCGAATGGCCGAACGACGGCAATTTCTGCGTGGACGGCATGGTCTCGCCAGGCCGCACGCCGCACAGCGGCCTCGACGAGTTCAAGAACGTGTTCCGGCCGGCGCGCGTGGTAAGCGTGGATGCCGAGCGCGGCGTGGTGAATCTGCGGAACCATTACGACTTCCGTGAGCTCGATGAAGCGGTTATCGTGATGTGGGAAGTGTATGTGGACGGCGTGATACAGACGTATAGCCTCGTCGAGCCGGGCACGTTCTCGATTGAGCCGCATGCGGTGGGTGAAGTGCGCTTAAGCGGTTGGGAGAGCGTGTGGCCGGTCGCGCAGCCCGGGCGGGTCACCCTCGTGCTGCGGTACCTGGCGCGCGAGGCGCAGTGGGGGCAGGAGCAGCTGTTCGAACTCGGCTTCGACGAGGTGGAGGTGCCGAATCCGACCGGAGACAACAGTTCGCAGTGGGTACGTCACCAGGTGGAAGACATGCTCGCCGGCGACGAGATCGGCGAGTCGGTGACGTTGGAGGAATCCGAAGCGCGCATTGTGATCAACGGCGCGAACTGGCGGTACGTGTTCGACAAGCGCACCGGTCTGTTCAGCGAGCTCGTGTACGCGAACCGCACGATTCTCGCGACGCCGATGACCCTCGACATCTGGCGTGCGCCCACCGACAACGACCGCAACGTGCGGCATGAGTGGGAGCGCTGCGGGTACGATCGCGCGTATGCGCGCGCGTACGACGTGCAGACGCGCACCGTGGTCTCTAGTGGAATCGGCGAAGCGGCGCTCGGCGTGGATGGCAACGGGTACGGCGAAGAGGCAGCTGTGGAGGAAGCCGAAGGGCCGATGGCGGTGAACGCGGTGGAAATCAAGTGCTCGATGGGAGCGGTCGCACCCACGGTGCAGCCGATCGCCCGCATGGACACCACATGGACGGTGCATGCAGACGGTTCCGTAGCGCTTCACATGAACGTGCGCAAGGATCCGGCGTTTCCGTTCCTGCCGAGATTCGGCATTCACATGCAGTTGCTGAAATCCATGAGTAGCGTCACCTATTGCGGCCTCGGGCCGAACGAAAGCTATGTGGACAAGCGGCGCGCCAGCTGGCACGGCGTCTTCAGTGCTTCAGTGAGCCAGATGGGCGAACGCGAAATCAAACCACAGGAGAACGGCAACCACCACGATTGCAGCTGGGCGAGAGTGCAGGGCGACGGTGTGGCGTTGATGATTGTGCAAGGCGACGGCACACAGCCCGAGAGTCTCGCGGAGCCGTTGCGCGGGTTCGATTTCCAAGCGTTGGAATACACGGCGGCCGAGATGGCGCGCGCACGGCACGACTTCGAGCTGCAGCCGAGCGGATTCACCGAAGTGAGCGTGGACTACATGCAGTCCGGCATCGGTTCGAACAGCTGCGGGCCAGAGCTGCTGCCGCAATACCGCCTCGATGCGCCGGAATTCGACTTCGCCGTGACGCTGCGCCCTCAGCTCGCTTGAGTCCTGTGTGCCGCAAGCGTCCGTTGTGCCGAGCGCGGTGGTTGCGTCAGGGTGCTGGTGGTTGCGCGAGAAGCTGTAATCGTGAATCGTTAATCCTCTGCGTAAAAGGAGACGCATGCATGCCGCCATCTGTCTCTTTTTCACGCAGACAGGGGCAGACGCTGAACGTGTGGGCGATTATTCGGCGGTCTCTTGACGCGACTTCGCGGGGAGCGGCGGCAGCGAACTCGGCCAGGACTCGCGGGCGGCGGCATTCGCCTGCGTGCGCGTGTCTCGAATGGTGAGCGTGGCGGTGAGACCAAGGTGGTCGGTGCCATCTATGAACACGGCGCGCACGTTGGAGGCGGCCATGAAATCGGTGAACAGAATGTGGTCGATCACAATGCGCGGCCATTTGAGCCAGCTCGGGTAGGTCGGGTGTTCGCCGCGCGCCTCGACCAGCGTGGCGTCGTGGAAACCGCTTGCGAGCAGCTTGCGGAAGCTCGGGTGCACGATGCTCGAGTTGAGATCGCCCATGAGCACGGCAATTTCGCGATTGTTGCACGAGTCATCTGCGTTCTGGTCCCGGCCTTTGTTCGCAGATTTCGCCAGCGCGCCAAGCCCGATGATGCCGGCGGACCAATCCTTGCAGCTGCGTTGCGGCGATTTCGGGTGGGCGCTCGCGAACGTGATGTTGAACGTCGACGTGACCGGCAGCGTGACCGTGGGGACGTCGGCGGCGGGAATCGGCACGCCGGTGGGCGTCTGCTCGGCCGGTTCCACGCGCAGCCACAGACCGTTGAAGCCACCGTTGTCGGAGCTGCTCGGGTCGCCGAATTGGTGGAACGGCAGCAGATCGTCGAGCCCGGCATCGTGCAGCTCGGTGACGAGGTCGTGGTTCATTTCCTGCAGGGCGAGCACGGCGATGTCGTTCGTGCGCACCGTGTTCACGATTTCATGGGCATTGGCTTTGCCGTATCTGCAGTTCAGGGTGAACACGTTGAAATGGCCGTTTGCAAGATTTTCAACGGCAGCCGAGTTGGATGAAACGGTTGAGTTTTCGAATTCCCTCTTTTCGGCGAGCTTGCGGGCGATGAGTTCGCCGGTGTTGGGGGTCTTCAGGTCATTCATGTAATACGCGGTTTTGCGTAGGAGTGAAGCGATCAAGCCAACGATTGCACACACCATGAGCGGCCATTCTCGCAGACAGCCTGCCCAGATGCCGATGGCGGTGAAGCCGATCCACGCGAACGACGAGAGCGCGATGAGGTAGGGGAGCGGCGCATGGCCGTCCCAGCCGGCGGGCAACTCGCTCAGCGAGATCCATACCAGCAGCAGTACCAGAATCACCCACAGTGCAATGATCATGCGTTCTCCTCGTCGCTCGGGCATGCCGGGCCGACGCCCCGCAGCTGAGCATATTGTACGCGAGATGTCTCAAAGGTGCGCTCAGAGGAGAGTGAAGTGCGTAGAGGATTCGTGGTTTTTAAGGCTTCCTTAAGTCTTACGGACTATCCAACCCCTTACGGGCTAGCATGGCCCTTACGGGCTAAACCTAGTCCTTACGGGCTAGCCCCGCTGAACTGTGTGCGTGAGGAAATGTTCGCAACCCGGCCTTGGGTGTTTTTCTCGTGTTGCAATATGTCGGTATTCGATGTATGTTACGCAACTTTTCTTACATGCCACAGAAGAGACGCTAGCCCGTAAGGACTAGGTTTAGCCCGTAAGGGCCATGCTAGCCCGTAAGCGGTAGGGTAGCCCGTAACAGGTGGGATACCGGTGGGGTTGCGTTGGGCCTGTGAGTGTTGAGGGTGCGGGGTCGAGGCAGGTCAGTCGAAGACGAAATCGACGTTCACGAGGTGCAGCTTCGGCTCGAGCGCGCGCTCCATCTGCTTGCGCGCCTCGACGAGATCCTCGACCCGCACGACATCGCCGGTGCCGTTGACAATGATGTCGATGTCGAAATTCATGCCCGTCTTGAATACGTGGATCGTCTGCACCCGCACGCCGGCCGGCAGATGCGCGGACACTTCGCGGGAGACGAGTTCGGAGACCTCGTCGTCGTCGTGCGTGCCGCCGACGAGCTCCACGAACGCATCGCGCAGCACGGTCACCGGTTCCTTGATCGTGAGCGCGACGATGATCGTCGTGATGAAGAAATCTCCGGTGTAATGCAGGAAGTCGAGCGGCGTGCCGTTGGGCAGGAAATACAGCAGCACGGCGACGATGCCGATGCCGAGCGAGATCATGCCGTCGATCCAGGTGCCGTTCGCCTCCGCCTTGAGCATGAGGCTCGCGTTGCCGAGCGTGCGGTTGCGCGCGCGGTAATACGCGACGAGCGCGATGCAGACGGCGACGGCGAGAATCTGGTAGATGATCACCGGGCCGAATTCGAGACGCTCGCCCTCGCCGTGCACGAAGTAGGCGATGGCAATCTGCGCGACATCGAGGAACGAGAACAGCAGCAGGCAGATTGTGAAAATCGATTTGCAGATTGCATAGATCGGCTCGAGCGCGAACATGCCGTTCGGGAAACGGTCGCTCACGCGCACCGTCTTCTTCGACAGGTATGCCGCGACGCCGCCCGAGATCACCGAGATCACCGTGAACGAGGCGTCGAGGAACATGGACTTGAGTCCGGTGAGGAAGAACACGAAGAAACCCGCGAGCACCATGACGATATTGACGACGATGCCCACTTTGAGCGCCTGCTGTTCGATCTTCTTCTGGTGCATGCTGTCTCCTGTCTTGCGAATTCCCGGATTCCAGCTTATCGAATTTGCGCAGTGGTGCGGCAAGTGTGCAGGCAAGCTCCACGATTTCCCCTCTGCAAGCTAGAATTGTGGGCATTATGGCAGCATTTAGTTCGTTAACAGATCGTCTCTCGAATGCATTCAAGCATCTCAAGAGCAAAGGCAAGCTTTCCGACGCGGATATCGACGGCACGATCCGCGAAATCCGCCGCGCGCTGCTCGACGCCGACGTCTCGCTCGACGTGGTGCGTTCGTTCACCGCGCGCGTACGCGACCGCGCACTGAGCACCGAGGTTTCCGAAGCGCTGAATCCGGCGCAGCAGGTGGTGAAGATCGTCAACGACGAGCTCACCGGCATTCTCGGGCAGGGAGTAGATCGCCCGCTCAACTTTGCGAAGAATCCGCCGACGATCATCATGCTCGCCGGTCTGCAGGGCGCCGGCAAGACCACGCTCGCGGGCAAGCTCGGCTACTGGCTCAAGGATTCCGGCCACACGCCGCTGCTCGTGGCGGCAGATTTGCAGCGCCCGAACGCGGTGACGCAGCTCGAGGTGGTGGGCGAGCGCGCCGGCGTGCCCGTGTATGCGCCGGAGAAGGGCGTGCAGTCCGCGGGCGGCGATGCGGTGTCGGCCCCCGGCGAGACCACCGGCGACCCGGTGAAGGTGGCGCGCGACTCGATTGAATACGCGCGGCAGAAAATGTACGACACGGTGATCATCGATACCGCGGGCCGTCTGGGCGTCGATGAGACGCTCATGCAGCAGGCGCGCGATATTCGCGACGCCGTGCAGCCGAACGAAGTGCTGTTCGTGATCGACGCGATGACCGGTCAGGACGCGGTGCGCACTGCGCAGGCCTTCGACGAGGGCGTGAACTTCACCGGCGTCGTGCTGTCGAAACTCGACGGCGACACCCGCGGCGGCGCGGCGCTCTCGGTTGCCTCGGTGACCGGCAAGCCGATCCTGTTCGCGTCGAACGGCGAGGGTCTCAAGGACTTCGAGGTGTTCCACCCGGATCGCATGGCCTCGCGAATCCTCGACATGGGCGACATTCTCACGCTCATCGAGCAGGCACAGCGCGAGTTCGACGAGGAGGAGACCCGCAAGGCCGCCGCGAAGATGGCGGAAGGCGAGTTCGGGCTCGACGACTTCCTCGCCCAGCTGCAGCAGGTGCGCAAGCTCGGTTCGATGAAATCGTTGCTCGGCATGATCCCCGGCATGGCACAGCATCGCAAGGAACTGGAGATGTTCGACGAGCGCGAGGTGGACCGTACCGAGGCGATCATCCGCTCGATGACGCCCGAGGAACGCCGTAACCCGAAGATTATCGACGGGTCGCGCCGCGCACGCATCGCCTACGGTTCCGGCGTCTCGGTCTCGGCCGTGAACGCGTTGCTGCAGCGATTCGAGCAGGCGTCGAAGATGATGAAGCGCATGACCAACCGCGCCGGCATGGGCGGCGGCATGGCGGGCGGATTCGGAGGATTCGGCGGTCCCGGCGGCTCGAAGAAAGGCAAGAAAGGCAAGAAAGGCAAGAAGGGCGGCAAGTCCGGCAACCCGATGAAGCGCGAGGCCGAGGAGAAGGCATTGCGCGCCAAGCTCGCCGGCAAGTCGAACTCGGGCGGCTCGGCGTTCGCGAAGAAACCGCAGGCCGACGAACTGCCGGCCGGTTTGCAGGACATGCTCGGCGGCGCGGACGTTCCGCCGAACCTGGGCGGCGGACTCTCCGGTTTGCTCGGGTGAGCTCGGGCGGTTGGCGCGGCTGGGCGTGGCTGGGCACCGGGTTTTCTCTGCGTAATTGGGACAGATAGCGGGTCTATCTGTCCCTTTTTACGCCCCTTCTTGAGCTCATCGTGGCGCATTTGAATTGAGGTATCGCATAAGGCAACCATTGGCGGCTTTGCTGGTTGGGGTGAAGTTGGGATTGCAATGGCGACACGTGTAGCTTCCATATGGTGGTCGTCGCGAGATTAGATTTGCAAGTGTGGCACGTCTGCGGGTCTCTTGGGTTGTCTGTTTTGCATTCCGAGTCTCAGTAAGGTTCGTTGAGGCGCGCTCGGTGGTTTGGGTGAGGCTCGGCGTGCAAAGGTGGCGCGTGAATCTGTGCTGCGATGGTCGGTGTGAGGTCGAATCTGCAAACACGGCATGTTAGATGCCGCTTACTGGCTGGGTTGAGATTCGAGTTGCAAACACGACACGTTTGCAAACGGCCGAATATGCTAATCCGAGACCGCACTTGCAAACGCGACACGTGCAATGTCAAAAGTAAGACGACGTAGATAGGAATAGACAGAAAGATGTATCCGCCTCAATCTCCATGTGAAGATGGGGGGCAGAGAAGAGAGAAATTTAGTATAAATTGGGACATGTTGAACCCATTGTATGTCCCAATTTACACATAAATAAGGGTGATGTTAGCGTAAAAAGAGACAGATGGAAGCGCGCAATGAACCTTTTTACGCAGGGAATGGAGCACGGGAGGGCATAGGGAATGGGTGCGTGGAGATTGGATGTAAATGGGGACAGATTGGTTCGCTATCTGTCCCCATTTACGCAAAGAAGTCCCTTTTGCAAAGGGACTTCATGGACGCAGAGGGACTTGCCGATGGGGGACGTCGTAATCAGTGGGAGAGGGCGAGGGTCCAGGTGGAACCGGTGGGGCCGTCTTCGATTGTGATGCCGGCGGCGGTGAGAGCGTCGCGAATCTGGTCCGCCTTTGCGAAATCCTTGTTTTTGCGGGCTTCGGCGCGGGCGGCGAGCTGCGCGTCGACGAGTTCGCCGAGCGTTCTGAGCGCGCTGGAGTCGCCGCCGGCCTCGTCGCCGCCGTCAATCCACGGACTGGTAAGCGGGTCGAGACCGAGCGTGTCGAGCATCGCGCGCACATTGACGAGCGCGGCACGCAATGCGCTGCGGTCCGCGTCGCCGTCGTCGCCCGCGAGGCGCGCAAGCAACGTGTTGCCTTCGCGAATCTGCGTGAAGATCGCCGCGGTGGCGCGCGACACATTCACGTCGTCGTTCATGGCGACGACGAAATCCACGGGCAGATCGTCGGCCGAGACGCCGGTGATCTCATCACGCGACGGCTGCTCGCCGAGCGCGTCCGCGGCATGCCCGATGAAGTTCATGATGCGCTCGTATGCGGCGTCGGCTTCGGCGAGCGTCTGGTCGCTCCATTCGAGCATCGAGCGGTACTGCACGGAGCCGAGCGCATAGCGCGCCACCCACGCGGAATGCTCGGCGAGCACGACCGGCACCGATAGGCCATTGCCGAGCGACTTGCTCATCTTCTCGCCCTTGGCGGTCACCCATGCCGAATGCATCCAGCGGTTCGCCGTGCGGTAGCCGGCCGCGCGGGTCTGCGCCATCTCGTTCTCGTGATGTGGGAAACGCAGATCGAGACCGCCGCCGTGAATATCGAACATGCCATCGAGATAGCGGTAGCTCATCGCCGAGCATTCGATATGCCAGCCCGGGCGGCCCGTGCCGAACGGAGTCTTCCAGCGGGCGTCGGCGGGATCGGTGCTCTTCGGGCGCTTCCACAGAGCGAAGTCGCGCGGGTCGCGCTTGTTCTCGGAAAGGTCGGCCGGGTCGGCGGGATTGTATTTGTCGTCTCCGGAGGCGTCGACCGACGGGCCCATGCGATCGGCCACGGCGGCGGCCTCGTCAACCTCGGCGGTCTGCTTCTGGTGCGTGAGCTCGCCGTAGTGCGGCCAGGAGGCGACGTCGAAATACACGTCGCCGGTCAGCTCGCCGTGCTCATCGCGGATCACATAGGCGTGACCGTTGTCGATGATGCGCTCGATCAAGTGGACCATGTCGATGATATGCCCGGTCGCGCGCGGCTCGTACGTGGGTGCGAGCACGCCGAGCTCGTTGTACGCGTGCGTGAACTCGCGCTCGTAATGGTATGCGCGTGCCCACCAATCCTCGCCCGCTGCGGCGGCCTTGTCGAGGATCTTGTCGTCGATGTCGGTCACATTGCGAATGAACGTGACCTTGTAGCCGAGCCGCTCGAACCAGCGGCGAATGATGTCGAACGCGACGGCCGCGCGAATATGGCCGATATGCGGGGCGCTCTGCACGGTCGCGCCACACACGTACATGCCCACCTCGCCGGGTTTGATCGGCTCGAAACGCGAGACCGCATGCGTCGCCGTGTCGTAGAGCTTCAGATCGACGGCCGCCTTGGCAACGCCGTGATCGCCGGCGGCGAGCGTTTCGTCAAATTGGTCGGTAGTGTGTGATTGCGCGTGTGTCATAGTCTGAGCGTATTGCTCTTCGGCGACATATGCGTTGGCTGTTATGGGCCAGCGTTGATGTTACGGGCTAGCATTTTCCTTACGGGCTAGGATTCTCGGTTACGGGCTAAGAAAATAGCCGCAGTTGCCGAGTATGGAATTTGTAAAACCGCCATATTCCAACAATCTCATATGTGAATGCTCGCCGCAGCCCTAGCCCGTAACGGAGAATCCTAGCCCATAACGGAGAATCCTAGCCCATAAGGGGAAGAGTGGCCCGTAACGGACGTGGGTGGGTCACTTGCCGAGTTGCTCGGACAGATCGAACCACTCGGTCTCCAGCTCGCCCTGCTGCGTCTCCAGTTCGGCGATCTGCGCGCTGAGTTTGCCGAGCCCCTCGTAATCGGTGGGGTCGTGCGCGTTCATCTGGGATTCCAGCTCGCCTTTCTGCTGCTCGATCTTCTCCAGTTTGCGCTCGATCGCCGAAACGCGGCGCGACGCCTGTGCATATTCCTTGCCGGAGAGCTTCGGCTGGTCTGCAGATTGCTCGTCGGCAGCCTGCTCGTTCTCGGATTGCGCAGTGTTCGCAGATTGTGCAGTGCCCGCGGCATCGGCTTGCGGGAGCGACTTGCCGCGCTTGAGATCCTCCACCATATCGAGATAGTCCTGCACGCCGCCCGGCAGATGCCGCACCTTGCCGCCGATCAGCGCGAACTGCTCGTCGGTGACGCGCTCGAGCAGGTAGCGGTCGTGGCTCACCACGATGAGCGTGCCCGGCCAGGTGTCGAGCAGGTCTTCCATCACGGCGAGCATGTCGGTGTCGAGGTCGTTGCCCGGCTCGTCCATGATGAGCACGTTCGGTTCGTCGAGCAGAATGAGCAGTAGCTGCATGCGGCGTTTCTGGCCGCCGGAGAGGTCGCGGATGGGTGTCATGAGCTGCGCCGCCTCGAATCCGAGACGTTCCATGAGCTGGCCGGGCGTCACCTCCTTGCCGTCGACGATGTAGGTGGGCTTGTAGCGGCTCAGCACCTCCTTCACCTTGTAGTTGCCGAGCTTCTCCAGTTCGTCGAGCCGCTGCGAGAGCACCGCGAACTTCACCGTCTTGCCTATGTTCACGCGGCCGGCGGTGGGGGCGAGCGAGCCGTCGAGAATCTTCAGCAGTGTGGATTTGCCGGCGCCGTTCGCTCCGACGATGCCGAAACGGTCGCCCGGGCCGATGAGCCAGGTCACGTCGTCGAGAATCTCGCGGCCGCTTACCTCGATATGCGCGGCGGCACTCGTGGCGTCGGCGCCGGTGTTCGCGGCTTCGTTGGCAGCGAGCTCGTTCTCGGTCATGCCACGCAGCGCGTTGTAGCCGGTGACGGCCTCGCGGGCCTTGAGCCCATGCTCGGCGGCGATTTGCGCGGCACGCGAGCCGAATGCGGAGACGAGGCGCGGGTCGTCGGCATCGTCGACGTCCATCGTCACCGAGCCGAAGGCCTGCGGTTCCTGGACCATCGGAGTGACGATGTCAATCTGCGTGCCGGCGGACGATTCGGAGTCCGTGCCCATGCGCTCCATGTCGGCGATGTCGGGGTCGACGTCGGCCACGGCACCCTGTTCGCGGTCGAAAATCTGCGTCACATCGACCAGGTCGACCACCTGCTTGCCCAGGCGCGAAGTGGCCATCTGCTTGAGCTCGAGCGAATTGCGCATCGGTGGCACGTCAGCGATGAGCTCGCGCGCGGCCTTCACATGGAACTTCTGCTTGGTCGAGCGGGCACGCGCGCCACGCGACAGCCATGCCAGCTCCTTGCGGGCCAGATTGCGCCGCTTCGTCTCGCGCACATCGGCCTGACGGTCGCGTTCCACGCGCTGCAGCATGTACGCGCTGTAGCCGCCTTCGAATGGCTCAATCTGCCCGTCATGCACCTCCCACATCGACTCGCACACCTCGTCGAGGAACCAGCGGTCGTGCGTGACGATCAGCAGCGCGCCGCTGCCCTTCGCCCAACGGTTCTTCAGGTGCTTGGCGAGCCAGTGGATCGTCACGACGTCCAGATGGTTTGTCGGCTCGTCGAGCGCGAGCACATCCCAGTCCTTGAGCAGCAGGCGCGCGAGATCGGCGCGACGGCGCTGGCCGCCGGAGAGTGTGCCGATCTTCGCATTGAGATTGAGGCCGCCGAGCAGCGCCTCGACGATCTCGCGGGACTCCGTCTGCGCGGCCCATTCGTAATCTTCGCGGCCTTCGAGCGCGGCCTCGCGGATCGTGGCGTCATCGTCGAGCTGATCACGCTGGTCGAGCATGCCGAATGTGAGGCCGTTGCGCGTGGTGACACGGCCGGAATCCGGAGCCTGCGTGCCTTTGAGCAGATGCAGCAGCGTGGATTTGCCATCGCCGTTGCGACCGACGATGCCTATGCGGTCGCCTTCGAACACGCCTTGCGTGACGTCGGTGAAAATGGTCTTCGTGGCGAAGTCGAGCGAGACATGTTCGAGTCCCAAATCAAAAGTTGGCATGGCAATCTTTCATTGTTCGTGACATCCCGTAAGAGTTTATGACATCCCGTAAGAAAACAAATCACGGAGGAGATGGAGGGAATCTCAAGGAATTCAGAGAACATCGCGCATTCTGAGATTCCTTACGGGATGTCGTCAACTCTTACGGGATGCCAGAGAGAAACTGTAGGTGCTGCAGCGGGCGGCAAAACCGGAGAAGACCTGTTCGCCGAGCGGCTGGATTTGTGGGTAGCTGGCAGCGAACGCTTCGCGCAGCTGCGATTTCGAGCCGCCGGAAGCCTTGAGTTGCTTGACCATGCTCGGTTCGTCAAGCCATTCCTCGAGCAGCTGCGGCGTGACCTCCAAGTGGAACTGCATGCCCAGCGCGGAGCCAAAGCGGAATGCCTGCACTTTCGTGTCGGAGGAGCGGGCGAGGAGCTCGGCGGAATCCGGCAGCGAAATGCAGTCGCCGTGCCATTGGAGCACGTTGAGTTCCTTGCTCCACATGGAGAAGAAGTCGTGTTTGGCCACGCGTTTGATGGGCGCGATGCCGATCTCCGGCGCGCTGGCCTTCTTCACCTTGGCACCGAGCGCGGCGCCGATGAGCTGATGCCCCAGGCAGACGCCGAGCACCGGCTTGCCTGTGCCTATGGCCGCGCGGATGAGCTTCATCTCGGCCTTGAGCCCGGGGTAGTCGTCGAAATCGGTGGCGCCCATGGGACCTCCCATGACCACCAGCCCGGCCACTTCGTCGAAATCGGGAAGGTCAGGTTTCTTCTGCTTCGATATATTGAGCGTCTGCGTGGGAAGATTGATCTCCTCAAGGTCGGACAGGATGAGTCCTGGTTTCTCCCACTCGGCATGTTGCAGAATAAGAACTTCCGGTTTCGTCATGGTTTCATTGTCTCATTGCCCTTAACAATTCGGCTGTCGGTGTGGGGATGGCGGGTGAATGAATGCGGAAAACAGGTGTCAGCATGCGGAAAAGGGGACAGTGAGAAGCTTCTCACTGTCCCCTTTTCCGCAGAATATGGAATGCGGAACGCGGATTCAGCGGCCGGTGATCTCGCTGCCGACCACTTTCTCGCTCAGCGCGCGCGGGCCGCGGGTCATCGCGACCGCGCCGGAACGCACGAGCTCGATGATGCCGTAGTGGTCGAGCAGACCGAGCAGCGCGTCAATCTTGCCGCCGGCGCCGGTCGCCTCGATTGTGAGCGACTCGGGATTGACATCGACGACGCGCACGCGGAACAGTCTGACGATCTCAAGCACATCGGAGCGGTTCGACTGGTCCGCGGCGACCTTGATGAGCACGAGTTCGCGCTCGACGGTGGTCGATTCGTCGAGGTCGACGATCTTCAACACATGCAGCAGTTTGTTGAGCTGCTTGATGATCTGCTCGAGCGGCACCTCCTCGACGTCGGCGGTCACCGTGATGCGGGAGATATCGGGGCGCTCGGTGGGCGAGACGCTCAGCGAGTTGATGTTGAACGCACGGCGGGCGAACAGGCCGGCGATGCGTGCGAGCACACCCGGGCGGTTCTCGACGAGCACCGACAGCGTATGACGCTGGGAACCCGGCTTGGATGCTGGATATGAAGCCATTTCGACCTTCCCCTTTCAGTCCTGTTCCTCGGTGATGATGGCGGCAGCCTCATCTGCCTGGGCATCGGAATCCACCGGCATGGCGGCAAGGCCGTCAGCCTGGTGCAACGGTTTGATGCCGGGCAGGTAGGTGACGTTGTCGTTCGAATCGCCAGCGGCGACCATGGGCCACACCATGGCATCCTTCCACACACGGAAATCGATGAGCACCGGCCTGTCATTGATTTCGTTGGCCCGGCGAATCGCCTCTACCGCCTCGTCTTTGGTGCGTGCGCGCAATGCAACGCAGCCGTACGCCTCGGCGAGCTTGACGAAGTTCGGAACGCCCTCCAAGCCAGTCTTCTCCTCCTCATGCAGAATCGTGGCCGAGTAGTGGTTGTTGTAGAACAGGGTCTGCCACTGGCGAACCATGCCATACACGGAGTTGTTGAGCAGCGCAATCTTCACCGGGGCGCCCTCGAGGAACGCGGCGGCGAGCTCCTCACTTGTCATTTGGAACGATCCGTCGCCGTCGATGAGCCACACCGGCTTCTTGCCGTCGAAGTAGCGCTGGGAACCGATGGATGCGCCGATGGCCGCCGGCAGGCCGAAGCCCATGGTGCCCAAGCCGCCCGAGGAGATCCACTGGTGCGGGTGCGAGAAATTGATGAACTGCGTCGCCCACATCTGGTGCTGGCCCACGCCGGACACCCAGATCGTCTCCGGATTCGCGGCATGCGACAGCTCCTCGACCACCCACTGCGGAGCAAGCGTGCCGTCGGTCGGCTCCTGGTAGGTGAGCGGGTATTTCTCGACCCACGAGTTGATGAGCCCCCACCATGTGGTCAGATTCGGCTTGCCGTGAATGGCATGCTGGCGTTCGATACGCGGCATGAGCGCGCTCAGCACCGTCTTCACATCGCCAACGATCGGTACGTCGGGAGTGCGGTTCTTGCCAATCTCGGCCGGGTCGATATCAATGTGGACGACGCGCGCGCCGGGGGCGAAGGCCTCGAGTTTGCCCGTCACACGGTCGTCGAAGCGCGCGCCGATCGCGACGAGCAGGTCGGAACGTTGCACCGCGCCGGTCGCGGCGATCGTGCCATGCATGCCAAGCATGCCAAGCACGGCGGGGTCATCATCCGGCACAATGCCACGCGCCGGCAATGTGGTGACAATCGGGGCACCGGTCAGATCGGAGAGCGCCTTCACCTCGGCACCGGCGTCGGAACGCACCGCGCCGCCGCCCACGTAGAGCACCGGGCGGAACGCGTGCTGGAACAGCTTGGCGGCATCGTCGAGCACGCGGCCATGCGCCTCGGTGGTCGGGTTGTAGCCGGGCAGAATCATGCGCTGCGGCCAGCTGTAATACATGGTGCCGTTCTGGGCGGTCTTCGTCAGATCCACGACCACCGGTCCGGGACGACCGGAACGCGCGATGTAGTGTGCCTCGGAGAGCACGCGCGGAATGTCCTGCGCGTCGGTGACCAGGTAGGAATGCTTGGCGACCGGGTAGGTGGCACCCACGATGTCGGCCTCCTGGAACGCGTCGGTGCCAATGGCGTTAACGCCCACCTGACCGGTGATCACGATCATTGGGATCGAATCCATGTTCGCGTCGGCGATGGCGGTGATCACGTTCGTGGCGCCCGGGCCTGACGTGACGATGCACACGCCCACCTCGCCGGTGGCCACGGCGTAACCCTCCGCCGCATGGCCTGCCGCCTGTTCGTGGCGCATGAGCACGAAACGGAACTTCGTGTGCTCGTCAATGGCGTCGTACACGGGCAGAATGGCGCCGCCCGGAATACCGAACACGTCTTTGACACCCAGGTCTTCCAGCGAGCGGACCAGCGCCTGTGCGCCGGTCATCTTCTCGCCGTCGACAATGGTGCGCATGTGCGTATGCTGGTTGGCGTTCGCTTTGGCCACGCCGCTGAACGCCTGCAGGGGTGTTGGTGACACGGTTTCCTCTTTCGTGAGATGTCTTGTATTCAAGGCATCGGCTGCGGGTGCCATTCGCGTCCCGCGCCGGGCCTTGCGTTGATATCCTACTGGATTTCACCGTGGTGCGGCTCCTGTGACCGCATGCTGAATGCATTTATGGATATGCCCCATTCCTTACGGGCCGGCCTATGCCTTACGGGATAATATTTTCTGCTACGGGCTAGGGGCATGCAGATTTTCTTCAAAAATAGCCCTTGAAAAATGGCGGTTGTGCAATTCCGACGAGGGGAATTCTTCGCGTGAGCCCTATCCCGTAACAGAAAACGCTAGCCCGTAACAGGAAGGCTAGCCCGTAAGGTGTTGGCTGTGCGGTGTTGGCTGCGCGGCGCAGGGCATGCGCCGCGGGGCGTGCGGCTCAGGCGTCGGCCAGCGGGCGGCGTTCGCGCTTGCGCTCGGGCTTCGGCGCATGCTCACGCTCGTCGAGCACATGCCAGGCCTGTTCGGCCGCGGCCAGCTGCGCCTTGCGTTTGCTGCTGCCGTTGCCCACGCCGAGCACCTCCTTGGAATCGCCGAGCATGGCGAATGCGGTGAATTCGAGCGCGTACTCCGGGCCGCCGACGGACATCTGGTACCGCGGTTCCGGCAAGCCCATCTCGTGGGCCTTCACCGTGAGCGACGTCTTCCAATCGAGCGCCGGCCCCTCGGTGGCCACCTCGGCGAGTGTATCGTCGACGAGATGATGCACGACTTCGCGCGCCTTGTCCACGCCGTACTGCACGAAGGTCGCGCCGATCAGCGACTCCACAATGTCGCACAGAATCGAGCTTTTCTCAGCGCCGCCCTGCTCGCTCTCGCCGTGGCCCAGCAGAATATACGGACCCACGTGCAGCTGGTCGCGCGCAATCGCGCTCAGCGACTCCTCCGATACGGCCTTCGCGCGAATCTTCGCCAACTGGCCCTCACTTTTGTCGGGATACTGTTTGAACAGCGTCTCGGTGACGACGAATTCGAGCACCGCGTCGCCGAGGAACTCAAGCCGCTCGTAGTTCTTCACACCCTCGTGCTCGTGCGAGAACGAGCGGTGGGTGAGTGCCTCGACGAGCAGATCGGTCTCCAATGTGGTGCCGAGCGCGGTGAACAGCTTCTGCATTGCCGATTCGCCGATTTCCTGCGTGCTTACACGAACACTCATAATGCTCCAGATTCCCTCGATTTGGCTTCCTTGCACAGAGTGTAGTCTGTGTGCCCTACGCGCGTCCTTCCGTACAGGGAGCAGATTCGTCTGCGTAATCGGGGACGGTTTGCTTGCCCAATCTGTCTCTTTTTACGCAAAGTAAGGGATGCGGCGGGTATGAGACACGCAAGGTGAGGAGAATTTGCGTAAATGGGGACGGTCTGACCGAATAATCTGTCCCTTCTTGCGCAGGGTGGGAGATGCGGTGGGTATTTCGTCCCCGATTACGCAAGTAAAACCGAAACAATCTGCGCGCATAAAAAAATCCCCGCCACCCGTCGATGGCAGGGATTCGTGAAGTTCAACTCACTTGGTGTGGGCGGAACGGATCGCCTCGCGGTAGACGCGGCCACGGTAGGAGCCGCAGCTCGGGCAGGCCACGTGAGCGAGCGTCGGGGCGCCGCAGTTCGGGCAAGTGATGGTCTGGGCAGCCTTGGCCTTCCAGGTGGAACGACGCGTACGCGTGTTGGCGCGCGACATCTTGTACTTTGGCAGTGCCATTGTTTATCCTCTGTTTCGTTCGAACATATGAGCTTAAGCGTTCAGAATCTTAACGCATATGCTGTACAAACGCGCGTCTCACTCGCCCTGCTCGCGTTCGAGCTGCTCTTTGAACGCCTCCAGATCGGCGAAACGCAGGTCGGTCACCTCATGCACATGCTCGGGATTCTCGTTGAGATCGAGACCGCACTGCGGGCACAGACCCTTGCAATCCGGCTTGCAGAGCGGATTGAGCGGCAGCGCGCTCACGAAGGTGTCACGCAGCAGCGGCTCGATGTTCGCGAACGCGCCGTTGTCGATGAGCGGGTATGTGTCGCCCGACTCCTCCTCGCCGGCGATGATCTCCACATCCTCGTTCCTGGTCTTGCCGGCATCGGCGTCCTCATATGGGAAGAACGCGGTGACCTGCTCGCTCCAGTCTCCGCTCAGATCCTTGTCGCACCGCGCGCACACCGCAGTGACCGGCGCCGTGAACGTGCCGGTGAAAATGAGACCGTCGATAATCGAGTCGAACTGGCCGTTCACATGGATTGGTTCGCCCTCCTTGACGCCCACAATCGAGTCGCCGATGCCGCCGGGTGCCGGGAAATCGCGGTCGACCTGCATGGTCTGGCCCGCGCGCGAGCCGACCTGGGCCACCGGAACCGTCCAATCTGTGTATTCAATACGTGCCATTCGCCTGTTCCACCTTGCTTGGATTACTTGATACGCTCAGTCAACCCGCGCCGCCGTGTCGCTATTCCGCGGGTCGCGAAAGGGAGCGTGCATGCGGTGCCGCACGTCAGTCCTGCGGATAATCGGATTCCTCGGCGTGCGGGAGCTCCTCGCGCGCCTTCGCCTCGCGCTCCTCGAGCACGTTCAGGCCGCCCTCGACGTCACGCGTCATCTTGCCGAGCTGACTGTGCAACTCGTTCATGATCTTGATGCAGTACTGGTCGGCGCCCGAGGTGAGACGGTCGCTTGCGGCCTGCGCCTTGTCGATCATCGTCTTCGCCTTCTGACGCGCGATCTCGGTCACCTTCTCCTGGGAGGCGAGATAGTCCGCGCGCTCGTTCGCATCGCGAATGATGTTCGCCGCTCGCGCCTGCGCGGTGGAGATGATCACGTTCGCCTGCGAATTCGCGTTCGCGAGCCTGCCCTCCGCCTCGCGCATCAGCGCGCTCGCACGCTCGAGCTGCACGGGCAGCTTGGTTTTGAGATCCTCGAGCTTGTCGAGGAAATCGTCACGGTCGATCTTCACGCTGGACGGGGAGAACATGGACCCCTTGGCACTCGTGATCATCTCCTCGAGCGAGTCGATGATGTCGTACACCGTGGTGAACTCGGCCTTGCGCAGCGCATCCGGGTCGGGGGCATTGTCGCGCAGATCGGGCAGGTCGTCCATGTTGAACGTGGGCCTGTGGGCGGAGGAGTCCTGCGGTGGTTGCGGGGCGTCGTTGCCGTCGCTGTGAATGGTCTGCGTGCTCGAATCGTTCTGAGCCATGCTCTCTCCTCTCAACGCGGGCGCATACCCATAGGTCCGCGGTCGCGCTGCTAACGCAGCGCCTTTTCTAATAATGGCACAACGTAGTCTGGAACCATGCCGGTGATGTCACCGCTATGACGTGCGACGTCCTTCACCACGGAGCTCGAGATGTGTTCCAGCACAGGATTGGCGGGCAGGAACATCGTCTCCACATCGGCGAGGTGACGGTTCACGAGCGCCATGCCGAGCTCGGCCTCATAGTCGCCGTTCTGGCGCAGCCCCTTCACAATGACGGGGGAGCCGACCTTGCGGCAGTAGTCGGTGATCAGGCCGTCGGTCCATGCGACCATGTAATTCGTCATGCCGGAGTCGGCCAGCGCGTGCTTGATGATGTCCACGCGTTCGGTCTCGGTGAACAGCGGCTTCTTCATGGCATTCACCGCGACCACCACATGCACCTCGTCGAACAGGCGGCAGCAACGCGTGATTACATCGATATGGCCGTTCGTCACAGGGTCGAACGAGCCGGGGCATACAGCGATTGTCATATCTCTACAGCCTAATGGTGGGGCTATGCAATTGGCTGGCCGGGAAATTCGGGAAAGAGATGCGGCACGGGGCGATGAGATGAGACGCGGATGGGGCGAACTGGGCTGGGCGTAGAATCTGTAGACAGGAATAGAGAACGAAGTTGCAGGATTGTATAGCCGAATAGGAGGAATCATGAGCTTTGCATACAATGACGCACTCGACGATAACACGACGGCGGCAACCGAGCCGAGCAGTGGCACCGGCACCGCGGTGCTCGAAAGGCCGAAGGCACAGGAGCGGCGGGCGGACGACGGCGACGCCGACCGGTTCGCGCATTACGTGTCACGCGACCGCATCGCCGAGTCGCGCCTGACCGGCCGCCCGGTGGTGGCGTTGTGCGGCAAGGTGTGGGTGCCGAAGCGCAACCCGAAGGACTACCCGATCTGCCCGGAGTGCAAGCGCATTTACGAGGAGATGACGAAGTAATCCATCGCCGCCAGCTGTCTGTTACGGGCCAGGGTTCCGGCTTACGGGCCAGGGCACACTCCGATTTCCGCGGAGTGTGCCCTGGCCCGTAAGCCGGAACCCTGGCCCGTAACAGTATGAATTAGAGCGAGATTGAATCGATCTTGGCGAGCTCCTCCGGCGTGAAGTGCGTGTTGTCGAGCGCGGCGATGTCATCGAGAATCTGCTGCGGTTTCGAAGCACCGACGAGCACGGTGGTCACGGCAGGGTCGTTGAGCAGCCACGCGAGCGACATCTCGGCGAGCGTCTGCCCGCGGGAGAGCGCGAGGTCGTTGAGTTCGCGAATCTGGGTGAGACGCGACTCGGTGAGCGCGGACTTGTTCAGGAACCGGTCGTCGTGCCCAATGCGACTATCGGCAGGAATGCCGTTGAGATACCGGTTCGTAAGCAGTCCCTGCTCAAGCGGCGAGAACGTGATGAGACCCTTGCCGAGCTTGCGCGTCGCCTCCTTGAGCCCATTGCGCTCGATGGTGCGGTCGAAGATGTTGTAGCGGTTCTGGTTGATGATGAACGGCACATGGCGCTCGGCGAGCATCTGCGCGGCCTGTTCGAGCAGCGGGCCATCGTAGTTCGAAAGCCCCACATACAGCGCGCGGCCGCTCGTCACCGCGGTCTCGAGCGCGCCGACCGTCTCCTCCAACGGCGTGTTCGGGTCGGGGCAGTGATGGTAGAAAATGTCCACATAGTCGAGACCAAGCCGTTCGAGCGACTGATCGAGGCTCGCGAGCAGGTATTTGCGGCTGCCACCGACGCCGTTCGGTCCCGCCCACATGTCGAACCCGGCCTTCGTGGAGATGATGAGCTCGTCGCGGTACGGGCGCAGACTCTCGCGCATGATGTGCCCGAAATTGCGTTCCGCGGCGCCGTACATAGGGCCGTAGTTGTTGGCGAGGTCGAAATGGAAGATGCCGTGGTCGAACGCGGTGAACACGACCTGCTGCATCTGCCCATACGGCGTCAGATCGCCGAAATTATGCCACAGGCCAAGCGCGATGCGCGGCAATTGCAGACCGCTCGTGCCGACATGCGCGTACTGCATGCGGTCGTAGCGGTCCGGGGCGGGCGAATAGTGCGTGATGAAATCTGGCATCGGAACCTCTTCTTTGTTGCTGTGTTTGCGTGTGATATGCCGACTCCAGAATACCGCAAACGTGCCGCGAATTGCGGATCAGAGCACCTCGAGCTTCGTCGGGATCACGGGCTCGCCTCGCATGAGCGACTGCGCGGTGATCGGCAGCTTGGCGAGCGCCTTGGCATGGTAATCCTGCGCCGCCATGAGCCCGTCGTGACCCTGGAACTGCGAGTCGACCGTGCCATTGACGACGAAGTCGGTGAGCAGATCTTCCCACCCCTCGCCCGGCACGAAGTTCTCGAGCGCGCTCTCCGAACCGGAGATGACGTGTTCGCAGTCGGCAAGCGAGTATTCGTATGAACGGAAGGCGAGCTTGGCGCCCGGTGCCGTCGCCTTGTCCACAGACTTCTTCGCCACCGGTTCCATGCGGCCGTCCTTGTTCGCGCGTTCGGTGAGTTTGTAGACCATGGCGCAGGTGGGCGCCCCCGAGCCGGTGACCAGCTGCGTGCCGACGCCGTAGGAGTCGACAGGCGCGGTCTGCAGCGAGGCGATCGCATACTCGTCGAGGTCGTTCGTCACCGTGATCTTCGTATTCGTGGCGCCGAGCGCGTCGAGCTGATTGCGCACACGCTGGGCGAGCGCGGCGAGATCGCCGGAGTCGATGCGCACGCCGCCCAGATTCGGACCGGCCACCTCGACGGCAGTCTTCACGGCCTCCTCAATGTTGTACGTGTCAACGAGCAGCGTCGTGTTCGTGCCGAGCGCGGCGATCTGCGATTCGAAGGCCTGGCGCTCGCTGTCATGCACGAGTGTGAAGCAGTGCGCGGCCGTGCCGATTGCCGGCAGGTCGTACAGTCTGGCGGCGAGCAGATTCGCGGTGCCCTTGAATCCGCCCACGATCGACGCGCGCGCGGCGGCGACGGCGGCCCACTCGTTCGTGCGGCGACCGCCCATGTCCATGCACGGGCGGTTCTTCGCGGCCGTGACCATGCGCGAGGCGGCCGCGGCGACAGCGGAATCGTAGTTGAGAATCGACAGAATGAGCGTCTCGAGCAGCGTGCACTCGCCGAAGGAACCGCGCACCTGCAGAATCGGCGAATTCGGGAAGTACACTTCGCCCTCGCGGTAGCCGCGGATCGAACCCGTGAAATGGTAGTTTTCGAGCCACTTGACGGTGTCCCGGCTCACAATGTGGCGGTCGGAGAGGAACTTCAGGTCGGCGTCGTCGAGATGGAAGTCCTCGAGCGCGTCGAGCAGACGTCCGATGCCGGCGACCACGCCGTAGCGTCGTCCTTCGGGCAGATGCCGTGTGAACACCTCGAACACGCAGGGGCGGTTCGCCGTGCCGTCCTGCAGCGTGGCGTCAAGCATTGTGTACTCATACATGTCGGTCATGAGCGACGGGTCGTAAACCACCATGGTGTCTCCTGTGTTAGTGGTGCGCTTCTCTTGGCTTGTTCTCTTGTGTGATCTCTTCGCGATTGGCCGGGGCGGCTGTGAATTCGCCGCGCGCGGATGTCGTTGTTCCCCAGCCTAGTCGAATGAGCGCGCAAATATGCGCGGATGTCATTATTCGGGGTCTTATTGTGTGCTCGTCGGCTGATTCGTGAAACGGTGCGCAGATTGGTCTACGAGGCGCGTTCCACGTTGGCTGATTCGTGATATGGTGCGCGATGCGGCCGACGAGGAGAAGGTGCATGACGTGTAGGTGATGGTTTGGACTCGCTCATTGGTTGATTCATGTGATGGTGCGCAGATTGGCCTACGAGGAGCGTTTCTCGTTGGCTGCTTTGTGTGCCGATGCGCAATATGGCCGATGGGTGCGGGAGTCGGTGGAGTGATTGTGCGTGTTGTCCCTTGAGTGTGGAGATTACCTGTATGGTGCTGCGTAAATGAAGACAGCACGGTCTAGTATTCTGTCTCTTTTTACGCAAAGATAATTACGCAAAGATAATTAAAGATGACCAAGTATGTATCTGCAGGTGCGGGACGAGTCTCTTCCTGCTCGCTGTGTCTCCCGCTGCCTCGCTCTGCGTAAAAAGGGACAGCGCTACCGATTCCGCAGCCGATCTCGCTGTGATCAGGCTCTCGCTGCGTAAAAAGGGACAAATCGGAGACCTGTGTGTCTCTTTTTACGCAAAAGGGCAGTGGCGTGTGTGGCGTGCAGGGGACGCTCGGCAGATGGGCCGGTAGGATGGGAACATGCGATATCTTGCGGGAATCTGGAGACTGGCCATTGCTGCGCTGTGCTTCATCGGCACATCGCCGGCATGGCATGCCGTGAGCCTTTGGGCGTTCCTCATGTACCAGATCGGCTTCATCGCCGGCATCGTCATGCTGTGGAGTGGTTGTGCGAGCATTCTACGCGGTGTGCAGCCGCCAGCATGGCTGCGCGGCTTCGTGTTCACCTACGCGTTCTCGCTGGCCGCCGTGCATTTCTTCGTCACGCCGGCTGCGGAATTCGGGGTGCCGGCGCAGCAGGTGATCCCGCTCAGCGCACAGGTGCTCGCGTTGATCGTGGTGGGCATGCTCGCCGTCGACTTCTTCGCATTCGAACCGCACTGTGCGTTCAAGCCGGTGTATCCGCTCGTCTGGCTTGTGTACCTGCCGCTCTATGCGGCGTTCGCGATTGCGCGCGCCTACTGGTTCCCGCATTCCGGCCCCACGGCGAACGCCTACCCTTACGACTATCTCAACATCACGCAATTCACCTGGGCCGGTGCGGGTGTAGCCTGCCTCAAGATCATCGCCATCTATCTCGCCGTCGGCGTGGTGCTGTGCCTGTTCGACCGTGCGCTTCCTGCGAAATCGGCGGCAGAGTAGGCATCCGAACGATTGCAGATGGGCAGATTCTCGCGGCCCGCTTCTCGCTACCGGCTATCCCACCCCTTACGGGCTAGGGTTACAGGCCATAATCCGCCTTACGGGCCACCAGATGCCTTACGGGCTAGGATTCTCGGTTACGGGCTAAAAGGGGTGTTGTATCCGCTGGAAAAGATCGTTGGAAAATGGTGGTTTTGTGGTTTGGTCATTCACTGGATACTCGTCAACCGGCGGATTTTCCTTAGCCCGTAACCGAGAATCCTAGCCCGTAAGGGTTGTGCTAGCCCGTAAGAGGGATTTTAGCCCGTAATCTTAGCCCGTAAGGCATCTGGTGGCCCGTAAGGGGAACTGGTGGCACGTAAGGGGAATAGGTCCCGTAATCTTAGCCCGTAAGGGAGGGGATCCGTGAAGGGTTGGAGTGGCTTGCAGGAGTGGGGTGCGCCGGCGGCAGGTGGCGGCAGATGACGGTTGAACACATTCGTTCGCATTCGGCCGATGTTGCCTTCCGGCCTATGATGTGAAAGAACAACGAGAGGATTACCATGACTGTTACCCGAGCAGACGGCCGTGCATACGACGAGCTGCGACCCGTGCGCATCACCCGCGCATTCACCGACGTTCCGGAAGGATCCGTGCTCATTGAATGCGGCAACACGCGCGTGATGTGCACCGCCACGTTCACCGACACCGTGCCGCGCTGGCGCAAGGACTCCGGGCTCGGCTGGGTCACCGCGGAGTATTCGATGCTGCCGCGCGCCACCTCCCAGCGCACCGACCGTGAATCGGTTCGCGGCAAGATCGGCGGACGCACCCATGAGATCTCCAGACTCATCGGCCGCTGCCTGCGCGGCGTGATCGACATGAAGGCGCTCGGCGAGAACACGATCCAGATGGATTGCGACGTGCTCCAGGCCGACGGCGGCACGCGCACCGCGTCGATCACCGGCGCGTACGTGGCCCTCGTGGACGCCCTCAACTGGGCGAAGCAGAACGGCAAGATCAAAAGCGTGAAGAACGTGCTGCTCGACAGCGTCTCCGCCGTGTCGGTGGGCGTAATCGACGGCGAACCGATGCTCGACCTGCCGTACGTCGAAGACAGCCGCGCAATGACCGACATGAACGTCGCAATGACTGGATCCGGTAAATTCATTGAGATTCAGGGCACCGCCGAACATCGCCCGTTCAGCCGCGACGAGCTCGGCGTGCTGCTCGACCTCGCCACCAAGGGCAATAGGGAACTCCAAGCCGCACAGCAGGCCGCGCTCGACGCCGACCTGCGCTAGCACATTCAAATAAGGGAATGGTGGGCATATGAAAATCGTCGTCGCCACGCACAACGAAGGCAAACTGGTGGAGATTCGCGACATTCTGGCCGAGGAATTCGGCGATGGCGCGCACGACATTGAGCTCGTCTCCGCAGGCTCGCTCGGGCTGCCGGACCCGGTGGAGACCGGCATCACTTTCGAGGCGAACGCGTTGCTCAAGGCGCGCTTCGTGGCGCAGCTGACCGGCTTGCCGGCGATTGCCGACGACTCCGGACTCATCGTGGACGTCATGGGCAACGCCCCCGGCATTCTTTCCGCACGCTGGGCCGGCGAGCATGGCAACGACGCGGCGAACATAGACCTATTGCTCGCCCAGATCGAAGACATTCCCGACGACGACCGCACCGCACGCTTCCGCTGCGCCGCCGCACTCGTGGTGCCGATTGCAGCCGAGGAGGACGTCGCGGACTTCGAGGTGGACCCGTCCGATGGCATGGACGATGGCGACGGGCTTGTCGACGCCCGTGAAACCGTGGTGCTCGGCGAGATGCCCGGCACGATCGTGCGCCACCCGCACGGCAGCAACGGATTCGGCTACGACCCGATCTTCATGCCCGACGAGCAGCCTGCCGGAGCCGAGGAAAGCGGCGAACTGCTTACCTCCGCCGAGATGACGCCCGAACAGAAGAACGCGATCTCACATCGCGGCAAGGCGCTGCGTGCGCTCATGCCGGCGATCCGCGAACTCGTGGAGAACGGCGAGTGAGCCCGAAGCAATCTGGAAACCCGAGACCGAATACAGGACATATGCGCAAGTTTTCTTTTGAAGTGTTGAACGAGCAGGAATTCCGTGCATTCGCGGAGGCGTCGCCGCAGTCGAACTTCCAGCAGACCGTGGAGATGGCGAATCTGCGACGCATGCACGGCATGGACGTCGACTTCGTGGGCATGCGCGAGGGCGGCGAGATCAAGGCGGGGGCCGTGTTCGCCACGCATCATGCGCCGATGGCGACGTTCTGCAGCGTAATCAGCGGCCCGCTGTGCGATTACGATGACGACGAGCTCGTCGCCGAGTTCCTGCGTGCGCTTGCCCGATTCGCGAAGAAGAAGGGCGCTGTGCACCTCGACATCGCACCGAACCAGCGCTACCGTGTGCGCGACGACCACGGTGAGGCGCTGCCCGAGAGCGAGGGCGGTGCGCCGGACAAGCGCATGATCCGCAACATCGAGCAGGCGGGGTACGAGCACGGCGGATTTGTGCGCGGCTACACGTCGACCGTGCGCTGGCGGTTCGCCAAGGACATGACCGGGATCGGCGACGAAAGCGAGTTGCTCAAGTCGTATTCGAAACGCACGCAGTGGAGCATCAAACGCGCCAGGTCGATGGGTGTACATGTGCGCGAGATCGGCGTCGACGAGCTCGACACCTTCGCGCGGATCGAACAGCAGACCGCGGAACGCCGGCATTTCGAATTCCGCGGACCGCAGTATTTCAAGCAGTTCGCGCAATGCTTCGGCGAACGGGCCCGATTCGTGCTGGCCGAGATCGACACTGCCGAATATCAGCGGTCGATGCAACGCAAGGCCGACGATCTGCGTGCGCTCGTCGACGGGCTCGAGGCGAAGATCGCACAGCGCGAGACGACCAAGCTACGGCGCAGGCTCAACGAGGAATCGAGCAATCTGGCGGCCGCGAACAAACGGTTGGCGGAGGCGAACGAGCTCGTGGAGAAGGGCGACCTCATTCCGGCCGCCGCCTCGATGTTCGTGCTCGGCCCGCGCGAAGTGGTCTACCTGTTCTCGGGCAGCGTGGAGGAGTACAAGCCGTTCTATGCATCGGCACTCATTCAGCACGAGGCGATGCTGCGGTACTGCGTGCAGGGCGTGGAACCGTTCGGGCATGTGGATCTGTACGACTTCTACGGCATCGACGGCATTTTCGACGACCCGGATGACGAGGGGCGCGGCGTGCTCGAATTCAAGCAGGGATTCAACGGCTACGTGGTGGAGATGCCGGGCGACTTCATGAAGGTGCTGCGGCCGGTCACCTATCGCGCCCAGCGCCTCGCGCACAAGCTGCTCGGCAGGTAGCCGGGGCACCAGCCCGTAACGGTACCGAATCAGATGATGCCGGCGGCGATCATCGCGTGGGCGCCGGTCATCATGCCAAGACTGATCACCGCGCTCACCGACAGCGTGAAACCGGCGAGGCGGGCGTTGCCGAGCACCTCGTCAGTGAACAGCGTGGAGAAGACGGCGACCGGGGCGAGGCAGCACATCATCGTCGCCTCGCGAATGCCGGCGTCGAACGGCAGCAGGAACCACGCCACGGCGGCGAACGCCAATCCGAAGGGAAGACGCCAGGCGAGCACCTTGAGCACGGCGAAGGTGTCGGAATGGTTCGCGGGCAGATCCATCATCATACCCACCATGAGCATGGCCACGCAGGCGTTCGCATTCGACAGCGGCCGGAAGAGATCTGCGAACCAGGCGGGCAGCGACAGTCCGCAGACCATGAGCACGATCATGATCACATACGTGTCGAACGGAATGGAACCCACAAAACCCTTGAGCACCGTGCGCAGCAGCGAACGCCGGGCGAGACGCTTGGCATCGCGGTCCGTGGGGCGCGTGTAGGGAAGTGTGGGAGCGTCACCGGCGCCCTGCTCGGTGAGGGGACGGCCGGGTTGAATGTGCAGGAGCGTCTGCGTCATCACATTCGTGCCGGCAGCCACCATGATGCAATTGCCAATGTCGAACATGGCGGCGGGAACGATCGCCTGTTCGCCAAGAAACGCCTGCACCACTGGGAAGCAGAAGCAGCCTATGTTGAGACCGGTCGCATTGAGCATGAGGAACGCGCGCTGCGTGACCGGCGAGTGACGGGTCGCCGAGAAGATCACGAGCACCGGCACGAGCGCCACAACGAAACCGAAGGCCGAAAGCCACAACAGCGACGGATCGTGCGGATTCGTGGCGAACGAGTAGACGATGGCACCGGGCAGCACGAGATCGAAGAGCATCACCTGAATGATGCGGTAATCGCGTTGGCCGAACAACCGGCAGCGTTTGAACAGGTAGCCGGCGATGATGATGCCCAGGAGGGCGATCGGTTGTAGGAGCGTCACGGAGTACAGCCTACGCCGGGATATGGCTCGGATGAGGGGAACGTCCACGGGATAATCGGGGAACATGCAGAGAACGTGGAGAAGGGTGCGCGAGATGGGACTCGAACCCACACGACCGAAGTCACAGGAACCTAAATCCTGCGCGGCTACCAATTACGCCACTCGCGCGCGTCGGATATACAAAACCCTAGGCGGCGGACGCGTTTGCGCCGACGTCTAGGGCAATGGAGCCACTTGACAGAATCGAACTGTCGACCTGCTCATTACGAGTGAGCCGCTCTACCGACTGAGCTAAAGTGGCACATGCTTGGTGCACAAGAAATACAGTGTAGCCGAATTGCTGGATTTGGCGAATCGGCGTGTCGCGTTTGGGCAGCGTGAGGGAGCCGAATGCGCGCGAGCGGATAGAATGAGGGCATGAGTAACGGATTCGACGATTTCTACGCCATCATTCCCGCGGGCGGCACCGGTACGCGCCTGTGGCCGCTGAGCCGCGAGGCCAAACCGAAGTTCCTGTTCGACCTGCTCGGGTCGGGGCGTACGCTGATTCAGTCCACCTTCGACCGCCTCGCCGCCATCGCCGGCATGGACCATGTGTGCGTCAGCACCGGCGAACGGCATGTGGACGCCGTGGAGGAGCAGCTGCCCGAGGTGGCGCCGGAACACATCTTCGCCGAACCGGCACCGCGCGACTCCACGGCCGCCATTGCGCTCGCCACCGCCGTGCTCGCCCGCAGGCACGGCAACGACATTGTGGTCGGATCGTTCGCCGCCGACCATGTGATCCGCGGCAAGGTGGCGTTCGTCGACGCCGTGCGGCAGGCCGTCGCCACCGCCCGCGCCGGCTATGTGACCACCATCGGCATAGCAGCCTCGCGCCCGAGCACCGCATTCGGCTACATCCACGAGGGCGAGTCGCTCGCGGCCCGCGTTCCCGACGCCCCGGACGCCGTGCTCGTGGAACGCTTCGTGGAGAAGCCGAACGCCGCCACCGCGCAGGCCTACCTGAACACCGGCGAATACCGCTGGAACGCCGGCATGTTCGTGATGCGCGCCGATGTGCTGCTCGACCACCTGCACCGGGTCAAGCCGCAGCTCGCACGTGCGATCGATGCGATAGCAGACGCCGTGATCGAAGACGACCGCGATCTCGCCCGCGCGCAGGCCGAGGCACATGAGCGTGGCGAGAACGTGCGCGAGGCCGTGAATCCCGACGACTTCTACACCCATCGCGACGAGGCCATGCGCAAGTACTGGCAGGGAACCGAGAAGATCGCGTTCGACTACGCAGTGGCCGAGCCGCTGTCGGTGGAGGGCGGCGTCGCGATGATCCCGGGCGACTTCGGCTGGGACGACATCGGCGATTTCAACTCGGTGGCGGCGCTGTTGCCGAGTGTGGATGAGCGGAATCTGAAAATACTGGGCAACACCGAGCAGGTGGTCACACTCGACTCCGCCGGCGACATCGTGGTGCCGAACAGCGAGCGAACCGTTGCGTTGCTTGGCGTGAACGACATGGTCGTGGTGGACACGCCGGATGCGTTGCTCATCGCGCCACGTGCGCGGAGCCAGGAAGTCAAGTCAATGGTGAAAACGCTCGCGGAGTCGGGGTGTGACGAACTACTGTGAGAGCCAATAACTGAAACGAGACACAGGCTTGCGGATGACGCCATATGCGCGGGCGAATGTTTGAAAACGATTTCATGGGTTTGCCTGCGTGAAAGCGAACAGCGAAAATGTTCGCTTTCGTCCCGATGCGCGCACGGTTTACGATTCGTGTGCGGTCGTGGGGCAAAACTGTCGTATTTTGTGAGTATTGTGAAGCTTGATAAGCAAATGCAAACGTATGCCTTGCTAGTCTGCAATGCAGCACGGGCAACGGCGCCGCAGTGCTTGTCTGATGATGAAAGGAACACGAATGGCAATCAATCCTCCTGTCGACGCCACGGGCACCGCGGCGTGGAAGAAGCTGCAGCAGCACTATGACGAGCTGCAGGCACAGGGCATCGATCTCAAGCAGTGGTTCGAGGACGATCCCACGCGCGTGGACTCGCTGTCTTTCGACGTGGGTACGCTGCGCTTCGACTTCTCGAAGAACCTGATCAAGCCCGAGACCCTCGCACTGTTCGCAGAGCTCGCCGATGAGGTCAACCTCAAGCAGCGCACCAAAGACATGTACTCCGGCGTGCACATCAACAACACCGAGGACCGCGCCGTGCTGCACACCGCACTGCGCCGTGACGCCAGCGACGAAGGCAAGCTGATCGTGGACGGTCAGGACGTGGTCAAGGACGTGCGCGAGACCCTCGACCGCATGTACGCCTTCGCCGACAAGGTCCGTTCCGGCGAATGGAAGGGCGTGACCGGCAAGGAGATCGAGACCGTGGTCAACATCGGCATCGGCGGCTCCGACCTGGGCCCCGTCATGGTGTACGAGGCGCTCAAGCCGTACGCCGACGCCGGCATCAGGGCCCGCTACATCTCGAACATCGACCCGAACGACCTCGCCGAGAAGACCCGCGACCTCGACCCGGAGACCACGCTGTTCGTGGTTGTGTCGAAGACCTTCGGCACGCTCGAGACGCTCACCAACGCCCGTCAGGCCCGCGCATGGCTGCTCGAGCAGCTGCAGGCCTCCGGTGCCATCGACGGTACCGCCGAGCAGAAGGCCGAGGCCGTTGAGAAGCACTTCGTCGCCGTTTCGACCAACCTCGAGCGCGTCAAGGACTTCGGCATCGACCCGGCGAACACATTCGGCTTCTGGGATTGGGTCGGCGGCCGTTACTCCGTCGATTCCGCCGTTGGCCTCACGCTCGCCATCGTGTTCGGACCGGCCCGCTTCGAGGAGTTCCTCGCAGGCTTCCGTCAGGTCGACCAGTACTTCGCCGAGACGCCGTTCGAGAAGAACGCCGTGGTGATCATGGGCATGATCAACGTGTGGTACCGCAACTTCTTCAAGGTCGCCTCGCACGCCGTGCTGCCGTACGACCAGTACCTGCACCGCTTCCCGGCCTACCTGCAGCAGCTCACTATGGAATCGAACGGCAAGTCCGTGCGCTGGGACGGCACCCCGGTGACCACCGAGACCGGCGAGATCTTCTGGGGCGAGCCCGGCACCAACGGCCAGCACGCGTTCTACCAGCTCATTCACCAGGGCACGCAGCTGATTCCGGCCGACTTCATCGCGTTCGCGAACACGCCGAACCCGCTCAAGGACGGCGACCAGGACATGCACGAACTGCTGCTGGGCAACTATTTCGCCCAAACCAAGGCGCTCGCGTTCGGCAAGACCGCCGACGAGGTGCGCGCCGAGGGCACGCCGGAAGGCATTGTTCCGGCCCGCGTGTTCTCCGGCAACCGCCCGACCACGTCGATCTTCGGCGTGCGTCTCGATGCCTTCACGCTCGGCGAGCTCATCTCGCTGTACGAGATGGTCACGTTCGTCGAGGGCACCGTGTGGGGCATCGACTCCTACGACCAGTGGGGCGTTGAGCTCGGCAAGCAGCTCGCCAAGCAGATCACGCCTGCGATCTCGCAGAACGACGAGGCGCTCGCCGCTCAGGACGCCTCGACCCGCAGCCTGATCAACTTCTACCGCAAGGTGCGCGAGTTCTGATCCGCACACGCTGGCTGTAATTCGCGGCGGGGCGGCGATTCACGAATGTGGGTCGCCGCCCTTGCCTGTTGTGATGCAAAGTCGGTCCGCGTGACTTGGTTTGTCTCACAGAGAGTGGGCATCTGAGATGAACTCGGTCATGGCGACTTGGTTTGTCTCACTGAGCAGTGGCTAGTGGGACAAACCAAGTCTGTGTTGCCGGATTTGTCTTACTGAAATCATCTGAGTGAGACGAATCTAGCTGGGGTGACTTGGTTTGTCTCACTGAGAACAGATTAGTGATACCAAGTCGGTCTGCTCAGCTTGTTTTGTCTCACAGGGGAGGGGCTAGTGAGACAAAGCAAGTAGGTGATGCTGAGTTAATCTCGCTGAGCAGTGGCTAGTGGGACAAACCAAGTCTGCATTGCTGAGTTTGTCTCACATAAGGAAAGTCAGCGAGACTCAGTGAGAAGAAGTAAGTCCGCGTGACTTGGTTTGTCGGGGACCGCGGGTAATCCAGTGCGCTTTGTATAATGTGGAGTCGCTGTGCCGGCACGCGGATCGCCGCATGAATCCGCCTGCCCACGAGTCCAGCCGAACCTGACTTTCGGCGGATCGGCACGCGCGCCGCAGACAAATCCGCGGCGATATTCCAGGCATTCGCACGCATGCGAGTGCCCCGACCATACGCTGGCATGCGGCAGGGTAGAGGAACACCATGGTTAACGCTATTGAGGCATTTGACGCCAAGCACATGAAGCCGGCCGACGAGATTCCGGCATTCCGTCCGGGCGACACCGTCGACGTGAACGTGAAGATTCAGGAAGGCAACAACTCCCGTATCCAGACCTTCACCGGCGTGGTCATCGGCCGTCAGGGCGCCGGCGTGCGCGAGACCTTCATTGTGCGCAAGATCAGCTTCGGCACCGGTGTGGAGCGCCGCTTCCCGCTGCACTCCCCGTCCATCGACTCGATCAAGGTCGTTCGCCGTGGCCGCGTCCGCCGCGCCAAGCTGTACTACCTGCGCAATCTGCGTGGCAAGGCAGCTCGCATCGTCGAGCGCCGCGACAACTCCGCCAAGTGAGTCTTGCCATAACGGTTTTGTGAAAGCCGGGTTCCGTGTTCGGGCCCGGCTTTTGCTTATGCGGGCAGATATGCGGCGATCTGCGGCAGAGAGCAGTGCGCGCGCCGGTGACTCGACAGCCGTGGAACATTTGTTGTGAATGGTGAACGCCGCAGTGGGTCTCCGCCGAAAATGATACATTGGAGTGCGGTAATCATTTCGACAGGAGGGGTCATGGATTCTTCGAACGAGCCCATGCCGCAGAGTCCGGCGCCAACGGAGACGCCCGGCAATCGCGATGCGGGGGCTGTGAATCTGGACTCCGCCGGGACGGAGCCGCAACTCGCCTCGGCAAAGGGGACGGCAGTACGGGATTTCTTCCTGTGGTGCGCGATTCCCGTGGCCATTGTGGTGCTGCTGCGCATCTTCGTATTCGGCATGTATGTGATTCCGTCACGTTCCATGGAGAACACGATCATGCCAGGCGACCGCGTGATCACCACCAAGCTCTCCCCGCGGCCGGTCGCGCTCAAACGCGGCGACATTGTGGTGTTCAAAGACCCCTCCAACTGGCTCGCGAACGAGGAGACCACCTATCACAGCGACTATTTGATCAAACGGCTGATCGGGCTGCCCGGCGACACCGTCGAATGCGAAGGGGCGGGCCAGCCGGTGAAGATCAACGGCGTGGCGATTGACGAATCCGCGTATGTCAAGCCCGGTGACCAGCCCAGCACCTTCCCGTTCAAGGTCACCGTGAGCGAGGGGCACGTGTTCGTGATGGGAGACAACCGCAGCAATTCCGCGGATTCCCGCTTCCATTTGAACGACGCGCAACATGGGCAGGTGCCCATTCGGGACATCGCAGGCGTCGCCTTCGCGCGGTACTGGCCGCTCAACCGCATTGCGTGGCTGAGCAATTACAGCGACGTGTTCGCGAACGTGCCCGACGCGGGCTGATCTGTGCTGGATGCGCGGGTTTTCGGAGTCGAGAAAGGGGCGGTATGGCGCCGTCGTTTGCATTGGAACGGCAGATTGCCGCCGACGGGTTCGACATAATCGTCGGATTCGACGAAGTGGGACGCGGGTCGCTGGCAGGTCCGGTGATGGTGGGCGCGGCCGCGTTCCTTGCGCGGAATCTCGGCGAAGCGCAGACCGCCATGCCGCAGTATCTCGCAGATTCCAAGACGCTCACCGAGCATAGGCGCGAGAGTCTGTACGAGCCGCTGCAGGCGTGGGTGGACGGTTTTGCGATCGGTTCGGCGAGCAATGCGGAGATCGACGAATGGGGCATCTCGCATGCGCTCGGCATCGCCGCACTACGCGCACTCGATGGTGTGGAACGCGCCCTCGGCATGGGTAACCCGGGCGACCGCGAGATGCACGGTTTCGACGCGCGCCGCAAATACTCGGGAACATGGGCGTACACACAACACGATTCGCTGCAGCATGCGGGTGGGCTGCGCGTCGGCGCGATACTCGACGGGCCGAATGACTACATATCCAAGGCATTGGGCACTTTCGAAGCCCCCGCGGTACCCATGCCGGCGCAGGTGCGCACGCTCGTCAAGGCGGATGCGCAGTGTGCCAGCGTCGCAGCGGCGGCGGTGCTGGCGAAGGTGACCCGAGACCGTCTGATGGAACAGTTGGCGCGCGAGCATGCCGAATACGCGCGCTACGGATGGGATCGCAATAAGGGGTACGGCTCGAAGGCGCACCGCGAGGCAATTGCGCAATGCGGGCCGAGCGATCTGCATCGCGTGAGCTGGCATCTCGCCTGATATGCCGGCGAGCATCATCCTTAAGGCTGAGAACGGGCGTGGTCTGCCGGGGGAATTCATCCCGTTGCACGATGGGGTGTGCGGGCGCGACACCGTAGCTTGGAAGCATGAACGCAATACAGAACAACAATCCCGGCGCGCCGATGCCGCAGGCGCCGCAGAACGCGCCGCATCCCATGCCGCAAACCTCCGCAGATGCCATGCACCACAACGGGTATGCACCGCAGCCCTCAATGACCGCGGCACCCATGCCGTACCCTGACGGAGCGCCGATGGGCGGCCAAGCGCTCGCGCTGCAGGGAATCGACCTAGTGATGGATTACAACACAGGCGGTTCGGGCAACCCGGCGGCGGGGATGCAGCCCGCGGCATGGCAGATGGGTCAGCCACTCGCGCTGAACCACGCGAACTTCCAGCTTGACGAAGGCGAACGCGTGGCGATCATGGGACCGTCGGGTTCAGGCAAATCGACGCTGCTGCATGTGCTTGCCGGCATCACGAAGCCGACGGCCGGCCAAGTGCTGTTCCGCGGTGCCGACATCGGCCGCATTCCGGACGCCGAACGCACCCGCATGCGCAGGCAGGCGTTCGGATTCGTCTTCCAGTCCGGGCAACTGCTGCCGGAACTGCCGGCGATCGAAAACGTGGCATTGCCGCTCATGCTCGGCGGCATGGCGTACTCGCAGGCGACCGACCAGGCCGCCATGTGGTTGGAACGCATGGGATTGCGCAATCTGATGCGCAATCGACCCGGCCAGATGAGTGGCGGCCAGATGCAACGCGTCGCCATCGCGCGCGCACTGTGTGTGAATCCGGCCATCATCTTCGCCGACGAGCCGACCGGCGCGCTCGACCAGAACACCGGGCACGAGGTGATGAATCTGCTCATGCAGGCGGCGGCCGCGAACAACGCCGCAGTGGTGCTTGTCACCCACGACCCGAACATCGCCGCATACTGCGACCGCACCGTGAGCATGCGCGACGGCATGATCCTCGACGCGGCCAACCGGCGCGCAGGCATGCAGCGCCAACCGCAGAACGACGCCCCGGCACAGGCAGTGCAGATGGGCGCCCAACCACAAGGAGCGTTGCAATGAGCACCTTCGCACTGTGGAGACTCTTCCACCGGCACATGTTCCACCATGACGACGAATCGGATGCGCCGCGCGACCACACGGGCCTGCTCGCCGTCATCGCCTTCGCCGCGGCGACCGCGATCTTCCTCACCGTGCTCGGCGGTCTGCATGGCTTCATCTGGCGTGCGTCACCAGACCACACGGTTGGCTGCTTCTTCAATGATTCTGCCTGCTCCACGCACGCCAACGTGAGCGTCGACGGCGAGTTCTACGTGGTGCTCGCCATGTTCGCCTGCGTGCTGCTCGTGGTGCCCTTCACCACGCTCGCGGGCTCTGCGGCGCGCCTTGCCGCCACACGTCGCGACGAACGACTCGCGGCGCTGCGACTGGCTGGCGCCACGACGTCGCAGGTGGTGCGGCTGACCGCCCTCGAAGCGGTCGGACAGGCCGTGATCGGCTCCGTGCTGGGCATTGCCGGGTATTTCGCCGTGATGCCGCTCATCATGATGCTGCACTTCGAGAACCGCACCTTCGACTTCGAACAGCTGTGGGTGGGGCCGTGGGCGCTCATCGGCACCGTCGTCGGCGTTGCCGCACTGGCCCTGGTCTCCGCGCTGCTCACGTTGCGCAAGGTGGCCATCACGCCATTGGGCGTCACCGCGCGCCAAGGTGCCGCGATGCCCGGCAAATGGCGCGTGGCGCTGTTCGTGGTCGCTCTCGTGTTCGGTTTCGCCATGCTCAACAACATGAACCTCGTGGCCGGCGCCGGTGTGGCGGTGGCGTATGGGGTCGTGTTCGCGATCATCGGCGGCTGCTTCATGCTGCTCAACGTGATCGGTTCGTGGGTGATCGCCGCCGTGGCGAAGTCGCGTGCGCACCGTCCGAAATCCGCCGCCACCATGATTGCGATGCGCCGCATTCTCGACAACCCGAAGCGTGCGTGGCGCAATGTCTCGGGCATCGCACTCGCCGTGTTCATTGCGGGCATCACCGCCGTATGCGGCGCACTGGGCGCGGCATCGGGCGACGCCGACCCGGAGACGCTGATGATGATGCACGACATCTCGCTCGGCGGCACGCTTACGCTGGTGTTCGCCGCCGTGCTGGCCGCGGTGAGCTCGGGCATCATGCAGTCGGCCAGCGTGTTCGACCAGGCCGACGAATACCACATGCTCATGCTTGAGGGCACCGATGCGCTCACATTGCGCAAGGCGCGGTTCTCGGAAGTGCTCACGCCGCTCAACACGGTGATCGTCATCTCCGCCGGCTGCTCGTTGCTGCTCATGCTGCCGCTGGTCGGCTCGATGCTCAGTGACCCCACCGTGATGCTGCGCTGCCTGTTCGGCATTGCGCTGTGCTATGCGCTGGTGACCGTTGGTGCGGTGAGCGCGAACCACACCGCCACGCGCCTCGATTCGATCTCGCGTCGCCGCGACGATTGAGATGTGGTGGGAGACGAGCTATCTGTTACGGGCTACGGTTTCCCCTTACGGGCTAGGATATCCTAGCCCGTAAGGGGAAACCGTAGCCCGTAACAGATAGGATGGGCAGTTAGCTGAGGAGTGCGGCGATGATCGCGATGAAGATGGGGCTCGTCATCGTGGAGATGAGTATGCCGTCGCGCGCGAAGGTCATGCCGACATTGTAGCGGGCCGCGTAGTTGTACACGTTCTGGCCGGTGGGCAGTGCGGCGAGCACGACGCAGCCGTACAGCGTAGGGCCGCGGAAGCCCATGGCGAATGCGATGCCGAATGCGATGAGCGGCATCACGATGTTCTTGAGCACCGCCACCGTCCAGATCGCCGGCAGATTCGACTTGTTCTGCATCGGCTTCGTGCCGTGCAGCGACATGCCGAATGCCATGAGGATCATCGGCACCGCGGAATCTCCGATCATGTCGATCGGGTCGAACAGGAAGTTCGGCACAATGAAATGGCCCACCTTCGACGAGACGACCGAGACGATAATGCCGAGCACGGTGCCGATGAGCAATGGCTGGTGCAACGGCTGCTTGAGCACCTGCTTCACCGAGAACTTGCCCTTGGTGGTCACGTCGAGCACGGTGAGTCCGACCGGCGTGAAGAGCGCCTGCTGCATGACGAGAATGGGTGCGACGAGCGCCGGGTTGCCGAGAATGTACGTGGCGATGGGCAGGCCGATGTTGTTCGAATTCAAATACAGCGAGTTGAGCACGCCGATCGTGGCATCCGGTGCCTTGAGGTGGAAGAACAATCTGTTGAGCACGAGGAAGACGAGTCCCACGCCGACCGCCGAGCAGAACGCGACGATGATTGTGGAATCGAACAGATGCGTGATGTTCTCCTGCGCCAGAATGGCGAACATGAGGCAGGGGCTCGCAATGAAGAAGCTCAGCCGATTGAACACGTACTGTGCCTGGGCGCCGCCGATCTGCAGACGCGCGGCCACATAGCCGGCCGCGATCACGATGCCGATGACGCAGAATCCCTCCATTGCGCTGATGAGGCCGCCCATGCTTCTCCCTTGCTCCGCGTTCCTGCTCTGCCGAGTGCAAGTATATGCACGCACATACATTTCAAGCGGGCAGATTTCATTTGCACGCAAGCGTCCGGAATCTGGCCGGCGCATCGCGGATGTATTTGGAATGCGTATGCCCGCATGCGCGCGGCACTGGTAGAGTGTTGGCGAATGGACCGCGCGAGTGCGCGGCAGGCGTTTGGAGGGACTATGCAAGACGTGATCGATCGCGCGGGGGAGCCGCTCAAGCTGACGGTGGACGCCGGTATGGGCGAGCAGGACGCGCTCACCGACCTGTGCATGCAGGTGATGCGCGTGTACTCGGTGAGCGACGACGAACGGCATCTGACCGACATGACCGAGGCGTTCCTTCGCACGCTGCCGCATCTGGACGTGCAGCGGCATGGCGACACGCTCGTCGCGCGCACGAATCTCGGCCGTGACAGGCGCGTGGTGCTCGCCGGCCACCTCGATGTGGTGCCGGTGATCGACAACTTCCCACCGAAACTTCTCGAACCCGGCGACCCGCTCATTCTGCCGGGCGTCGCGGAGGCGCACCCGGGCGAACGCGTGGTGTGGGGGCGTGGCGCCACCGACATGAAATCGTCGGACGCCGTGCTGCTTTACCTCGCCGCGACGCTGACGAACCCGAAATACGACCTGACTTACGTGTTCTATGACCACGAGGAGGTGGCCGCCGAGAAGAACGGCCTGCGCAAGGTCGCCGAGTCGCACCCGGACTGGATCACCGGCGATTTCGCGATTATAGGCGAGCCCACCTCATGCGGCATCGAAGGCGGCTGCAACGGCACGATCCGCTTCGACGTGGTCACGCACGGCATAGCCGCACATTCCGCACGCGCGTGGATGGGCCACAACGCCATTCACGACGCCGCCGAGATTCTGCGCCGTCTGAACGAGCATACGGACGCCACCGTGAGGGTGGACGGTCTCGACTACCGCGAAGGGCTCAACGCGACGCTGATCAGCGGCGGCAAGGGCACCAATGTGATCCCCGATGAATGCCGCGTGCATGTCAACTACCGTTTCGCTCCCGACAAATCGCTCGCCGAGGCAAAGGCGCTGATGATGGGCGCGGACTGCGGTGCCGAACTCGGCAACGGTGAGCACCAGGCGACGGGCGGTGTGTTCGAGGGCTTCGGCATCGAGATGAAAGACGAATCGCCGTCGGCACGACCCGGCATGGATTCCGAACTCACGCGCTCGCTGGCGGCTCTGGTGAAGGCACGCACCGGCAAGGACCCCGAGGCGAAGCTCGGCTGGACCGACGTCGCCCGATTCTCGCAGCTCGGTATTCCGGCCGTCAACTTCGGCGCTGGTTCGCCACTGCTCGCACACAAGCACGACGAGCAGGTGGCGGAAGGCGAACTGACACTCATGGTCGGCATTCTGCGCGACTGGCTGAGCTGAGCGGGGCAGCATGAGAACACGGCGTCTGTCTTTCCTTCTCGCTCTCTTGCTCCTCCCTGCGTAATTTGGGACATTTGGAGGTCTCTATTTGTCCCCTTTTACGTAAGACGACTGTTACGTAAGGGCGACATAATTTGGGACATCTAGTGGCTGCTATCTGTCTCTTTTTACGCAGAGGAAGGCGCGGAGGAGGGGAGGAGAGTGTGGGTCAGCGAGAGAGTGGATGACGTCCGCATGGTGGTGGAATCATCTCGTATTGCCGTACAGATGTGAACAGATTGTTCAATCTGCATACCTTGTGGCATACTGGGCAGAGAGCGGTGCTGCAACGCCGCTCCGCAATCGATGGCGTCGATCCCGTCGCGGTTGAACCGTACTGCATGCGTTGTGTATTTCGACGTGCACGCGCGCACACGCTTAGGTTCCCCGCACGCTGGTGTCCGCCCTCGACCATTTGACTTTTGGATGCTTCCATGGGCGCGAAGCGCGACTGCCGTGAGAGGGCAGGGTGACACCGTGCGAAGCCATGATTCGCGACGCCGTTGCAGCGCGCCGCATGAGGAGCACTGTGCCCGATTTGACCGAGAACGGCTTGGGTTCGCCCGAGTTCGACAATACCGATACCACCGATTCCACCCCCACACGCCGCCGTCGCGGCCGCCGTGTGGTGAGGGGCGCCGGAGAGGCGGGCGCCCAGATGCAGCTCGAAGTGCACGACCGCGTGCCGCTGTTTCAGGAACCGAGCGCCGCAATCGAAGCCGGCAAGCCGGCCAAGGCGCTTCCTGCGGGAAGCCACGCGGAGGAATCCGCGGAATCCGAAGACTCCAACGAGCCTACGGCAACGCGTCGCCGCTCGCGCCGTGCCAGCACCTCCACCAGGTCGCGCAGCACACGCACTGCGAATGACGAGGCAGAGGAGCCCACGACGACGCGTTCGCGCCGGGGCCGGGGCGCGACACAGAACGATGATGAGGAGCCGACCGTTCATACGCGCCGCCGCTCGCATGCGCAGGCAGACGAAGCCGAGGAGCCGCGCAGCACCTATTCGCGTCGAAGCCGCCGCACGGTGTCCGACGAATCTGAGCAAACCAATGACGACAGCTATGAGAGCCGTACCCAGCACGTGCTTGATGCGTTGGATGAGTCTTTCGACGACGATGCCGAGACCCACGAGACCGGTCGCGGCCGTTCACGCTCGCGTTCCCGTTCCCGCACGGGTCGTCGTGAGGTGCTCGAAGACGCGAATCAGCATGAATCTGCAGATGTGGAGAACGACCAGGAGGAAAGCAGCGCGCGCGGCAATCGCCGTGGCGGCCGCCCGATGACCTCCTTGCTGTTCCAGGAGCCGGTGCTGCCGGCACGTTCGCGTTCCACCCACGACGAGGAGAATGACGAAGACGCCGACGACGAGCCGCTGCACGATCTCGATCTCAACGAAGGCAGCACCCGCTCCCGCAAGCGTTCACGCAATCGCCGACTGAACGCGCAGGAGCGTCGCGCGGCCGCCGAAGTCGAGCAAATCGAGGAAGACCTCGTGCTCGACGACATCGTCTATGCGCCGATCGACGACGAAACCGGAAGGTCGGGCGACGAATCCGACAGCGAGGAGAGCGGCACCCATACGCGTCGCCGTCGCCGCCGCAAGTCGCAGGAGAACGCGAATGCGGAACGCGAGGAATCCGAGAACGAGGAAAGCACCCGCACCCGTCGCCGTTCGCGCGCCGAGGACGAGGAGGAGAACGACGAGAGCACGGTGACGCGCCGCCGTCGCCGTCGCCGCAACTCGAAGGGCGGTGAGGAAGAGGAACAGCCACGCCGTTCACGCAAGCAGCAGTACATCGATGAGATCACCGATGTCGAAGGCTCGACGCGTCTCGAGGCGAAGAAGCAGCGCCGTCGCGACAACCGCCGTGAACGCAGCCGCCAGAACCAGCTGCTCGAACAGGACTTCCTCGCGCGCCGCGAGAACGTGGACCGGCTCATGGTTGTGCGTGAACGTGGACGCCATACGCAGATCTCGGTGATCGAAGACAACGTGCTCGTCGAGCATTACGTCTCCGACATCCAGGAGGTCGCCACCGTGGGCAACATCTACCTTGGCCGTGTGCAGAACGTGCTGCCGAGCATGGAGGCCGCATTCGTGGACATCGGCCAGGCCCGCAACGGTGTGCTGTACGCCGGCGAGGTGAACTGGGACGCCACGCGTTTGGAGGGTCAGCCGCGCAGGATCGAGCTCGCATTCAAGTCGGGCGATCCCGTGCTCGTGCAGGTGACGAAAGACCCGATCGGGCACAAGGGCGCACGACTGACGAGCCAGGTGACGCTCGCCGGGCGCTTCCTTGTGCTCGTGCCATCCGGCGGCATGACCGGCGTGAGCCGCAAGCTCAGCGACCGCGAACGCAACCGCCTGAAGTCGATCGTCTCGAAGATCGCACCGAAGGACATGGGTGTGATCATTCGCACCGCGGCCGAGGGGGCGTCCGAAGAGGCGATTGCGAAGGATCTCGAGGGGCTGACCAACCAGTGGGCCGAGATTCAGCGCAAGCGCGAGGAGTTCCTGCACGGCAAGCGTCCGAAGCTGCTGCAGGGCGAGCCTGACGTGGCGATTCGCGTGGTGCGCGACATTTTCAACGACGACTTCAACAAGATGATTGTGGAAGGCGACGGCGTGTACCACCGCATCGAGGAGTACCTCGACCACATGGCACCCGATTTGTGTAACAAGCTCGAGAGGTGGGACCCGGAAGAGCACGGCGGCAAGGACGTGTTCGACAAGTGGCAGATCGACTCGCAGCTACGCAAGGGTATGGAACGCCAGGTCTACCTGCCCAGTGGCGGCTCAATTGTGATCGACCGCACCGAGGCGATGACGACGATCGACGTGAACACCGGCCGGTTCATTGGCAAGGGCAAGTCGCTCGAGGAGACGGTGACACGATGCAATCTGGAGGCGAGCGAGGAGATCGCACGTCAGCTGCGTCTGCGCGACATCGGTGGCATGGTCATGATCGACTATGTGGATATGGTGATGCCGGCGAACCGTGACCTCGTGCTGCGTCGTCTGGTGGAATGCCTGGCCCGCGACCGCACCAAGCACCAGGTGGCCGAGGTGACGTCGCTCGGACTCGTGCAGATGACGCGCAAGCGAATCGGGCAGGGGCTCGTCGAGGCGTTCTCCGAGGAGTGCCCGGAGTGCAAGGGGCGCGGGTTCATTGTGCATGACGAGCCCACGATCTCCGCGGAATTCGACGATCCGTACGCGATGAAGGGCGGCGATCCGTTCGTGCGCACGAACAAGCACGGGCATGGCACGCCCGAAGTGCATGCGCCGAAGGGCTCGTCCGCGGCGGTCAAGGCCAAGCTCGCGCAGATTGCCGCCGCGGCGGTGGCTGCGAATGTGGCCGCGGAGGCCGAGGCGAGTGTGGAGGCTCCGACGGCCGACACGACGGAGGAAACCGCCAAGGTCGATGAGGCAGTGGAATCCACCGTGGAATCTGCAGCAGACTCCGCAGATAATGCGAGCGGCTCCGAACATGTTGATGGGGCGGTCGAGCAGGTCGAAGGCGAAGTGATCGACGACACCGAGCAATCTGCCGATGACGCCGCCATGGTGACGGTGGAGGACGTGGCCGAGGAATCCTGAACCTGGCGCCGGTTCCGCGGGCGGGCAAGCGCGGGCAAGCGTGAAAGAGCTGTGAAGCATGGGCGAATACGCCTGCCCGCGCGGCCCAAGGGAGCATAATAGAGGTTGTGGCGGTTCACCCCTTCTCCAAAGAACCGCCGACATATTTGTAATGGCCGATTACCCAACCGACTGTTATGATATCTCCTTCTCTCTCTGGGGCGACCGTTTTCCCGCGGTCGCCCTTCCTCGTATCCGGGCACTTGGGCATCGCTCGGCACCTCTGGCCAATGACGAAACGGGGCGGTACTTCGCCGTTTGCCATGGGAATGGTGAATATGCCGGCATATCGCGGAAAATTTGCGAAATGAGACGCGGTTATGGAATGGTTTTGCCGATATTGTGAAGCAAAGCCGAAAGATGTGCCTGACGCTAGGGCGCTCCGCTACAGTGGTCCATAGAAAAAATGCCCACATCAACGGCGATGTGGCATTTTCCTGTATACAGCATGTCTTGTGGAGTCCAGAAATTCGCAGATTTCGTAATATGCTCGTATTAATTCAATCCCGAATGCATTGCACAATGTCAGCAAAACCAATGATTCCAACGGTTCTCGAGACATTCTCTATATGGACATGCTTCTTGGCATTCGGGCGTGAGCTCGCGTATGATGGGCAGAGTAGTTGATTCCCGATTCTAGTAGGTTCTATTAGTGTTGAGACCCAACTCTTCTCCTTATATCGACCGGGGCTGTTTCCACCTTCCATGCCCCGGTCTTTTCTTATCCCGTGGAATGTGCGTGTTGAAGGTTGCGTTGTTCGCGGGAGTGTGTATAGTTGATTGATGGTGTCTGGCCGTGAGCTCGTGCGTGCTGGGCAGTAAGCTTTCCAAGTGAATAAAGGAACGGATATGTACGCAATTGTGAAGGCCGGTGGCCATCAGGAAAAGGTCGAGGTTGGCGACACCATCCTCGTGAACCGTCTCGACGCCAAGAATGGCGAAACCGTGGAGTTCCCGGTTGCGCTCGTGGTCGACGGCGAAAAGGTCATCATCGCCGCTGCTGATCTGGCGAAGATCTCCGTCAAGGCCGAAGTTGTGAACGACGACGCCAAGGGCCCGAAGATCCGCATCCAGAAGTTCAAGAACAAGACCGGCGTTGCCCGCCGCAAGGGCCATCGCCAGAAGCTGACCCAGCTCAAGATCACGGCGATCGCCTGAACAAGCTGACAGCAGGTACAGGTACCGAAAGGAACAACAATGGCACATAAGAAGGGCGCGTCCAGCTCGCGTAACGGTCGCGATTCGAATCCTCAATACCTCGGCGTGAAGAAGTTCGGCGGCGAAGCGGTTGTCGCCGGCAACATCATCGTTCGCCAGCGCGGCACCAAGTTCCACGCCGGCAAGAACGTGGGCGTCGGCAAGGACCACACGCTGTTCGCTCTGGCTGACGGCAACGTGCAGTTCGGCGTGCGTCGTGACCGCAAGGTCGTCGACGTCGTCACCGAGTGACGCATTCGCGTACAGCATACTTTGAAAGCCTCCGCCCGTTGTGGCGGGGGCTTTCGTGTTTTCGGCAAGGTCGTCGAATGCACGCGCGGTAATCTGCAGAACGGGCACGCGGTATGGAAATGGTTCGACGCCGGAATCTGTAGAACAGTGCAGCAATAGGAACACACCGATAGAATGAGGCGTTATGAGTGATTTTGTGGATAGAGTGACCGTACATGTGAAAGGCGGCGACGGTGGCAATGGGTCGGCCGGCATCCGCCGCGAGAAATACAAGCCGTTGGCAGGGCCGAACGGCGGCAATGGCGGCAAGGGTGGTTCGGTGATCCTCAAAGCCGACCAGAATGCCACGTCGCTGCTCGACTTCCGCTTCATGCCGCATCGCACGGCGGATTCCGGCACCATGGGCCTGGGCGACACGAAAGACGGCTCGAATGGTGCGGATCTCGTGCTGCCGGTTCCCGTGGGCACTGTGGTGTTCGAGGCGCGCGGCGCGCAGGGTTCCCCCAAGAAGCCGGGTGCGGTGCTCGCCGATCTGCGTCATGCCGGCGACACGTACGTCGCGGCAGCAGGTGGCGCGGGCGGCCTGGGCAATGCGGCGCTGGCGAACAAGACACGCCGTGCACCCGGGTTTGCGCTGCTCGGCGAACCGGGCGACGAACGCGACATCATTCTCGAGCTCAAGTCAATCGCAGACGTCGCGCTCGTGGGCTTCCCCTCGGCGGGCAAGTCGTCGCTCATCGCCGCGATGAGTGCGGCCAAGCCGAAGATCGCGGACTACCCGTTCACCACGCTCGTGCCGAATCTGGGCGTCGTGCAGGCCGGCGACATGCGCTATACCATCGCCGACGTTCCCGGGCTCATTCCGGGGGCCTCGCAGGGCAAGGGCCTGGGGCTGACGTTCCTGCGGCATATCGAACGCACCGAGATCATTGCGCATGTGATCGACTGCGCGACGATCGATCCGGATCGCGACCCGCTCTCGGACTACTACGCGCTCGAAAAGGAGCTCGGCGAATACGCGGACGACCTCGATCTACCGCTCGGCGCGATTCCGATTCCCGAACGCCCGCGCGTGATTATCCTCAACAAGATCGACGTGCCCGACGCCAAGGAGCTCGCCGATTTCGTACGGCCGGAATTCGAGAAGCTCGATCTGCCGGTCTATGAGATCTCCACGGCCTCGCATGCCGGTTTGAAGGAGCTCAACTTCGCGTTGGCCAAGCTCGTGAAGGAGATGCGCGCGCAGATTGCCGAGCGCGAGGAGAGCGTCGATGAGGAGCGCGTGGTGATCAAGCCGCTCGAGGAACCGGGCACGCAGCGCCGCAATGGGCGCAATGCGCAGGTGCGCGAATTCGAGATCGAACGCGAAGACGATGGCCATGGCAACTTCTGGTTCACCGTGACCGGCGTGAAACCCGAACGCTGGGTGAGGCAGACGAACTTCGACAACGACGAGGCCGTGGGGTACCTGGCCGACCGTCTCGCCAAGCTCGGTGTGGAGGACTCGCTGCGCAAGCACGGCGCCCATGCCGGCGACGAGGTGCGCATCGGTCGCGGGGAGCGTGCCGTCGCCTTCGACTGGGATCCGACGATTGCCGCCGGAGCCGAGATGCTCGACGGCACCCAGCTCGGCTCCCGTGGCAAGGACCTGCGTTTGGAGGAGGAGGACGGTCGCAAACGCCGCCGCACCAACTCCGAGCGCCGCCGCGAATACCATGAGATGATGGATGCTCGCGCCGCCGTGCGCGCCGCCATGCAGGCCGAGCGCGCCGCAGGGCATTGGGCGGATCCGTCGATCGACGACGACAGGCACGATGAGCAGTCGTTGTTCGGCCGCGGCGAGGTGGAGGAATACGAGGACGAGCCCGGCGCTGACGGGTCGCGTCAGCTGGACTGAGATCCGGAATGGTAGAGGAAACAGCAGTGAGAAGACGAGAAGAACAGTGAGTGGAGCTATGCAGACCCCGTCCCAGGAGGAAGTACGCCGTGCGGTGGCAGCCGCGCGAACCGTGGTGGTGAAGGTGGGGTCGAGCTCGCTCACGCAGCCGTCCGGGCACTTGGACGTAGACAAGCTCAATGCGCTGGTGGGCGCGATCGCGCAGGTGCGCATGCTCGGCGGCAACATCGTGCTCGTCTCGTCCGGCGCCATCGCCGCGGGTTTCGGTCCGCTCGGCTTCGAATCGCGCCCCACCGATGTGGCCACACAGCAGGCGACCGCGTCGGTGGGGCAGGGACTGCTCATGGCCCAGTACGAGATGGCGTTCGGCCGCTACGGCATTCGCGTGGGGCAGCTGCTCATCACCGCCGAAGACACGATGCAGCCACGGCAGTACCGCAATGCGCGGCGCACCATGGCCAAGCTGCTCGAACTCGGCGTGGTGCCGATAGTCAACGAGAATGATGCGCTTGCCAGCAACGAAATCCGTTTCGGCGACAACGACCGGCTTTCCGCGCTCATCGCGAACATGGTGTGTGCCGATGCGCTGATTCTGCTCACCGATGTCGACGCGCTCTACACCGCACCTCCAAGCGAGCCGGGCTCCCATAGAATCGGCTTTGTGTCGAACATCACCGAACTGCTCGACCAGGTGCGTGTGGGCGGTTCGGAGTCGGGCGTGGGCACCGGCGGTATGGTCACGAAGCTCGAGGCCGCGCGCATGGCCGCCGTCTCCGGCATTCCGGCCGTGCTCACCGCCGCCCGCAACGCCGGTCCGGCACTCATGGGCGATGAGGTGGGCACCGCATTCGCTCCGGTGAAGCAACGCGGTTCGGCGCGCAGGTTGTGGATCAAATTCGCGGCCCATCCGCGTGGAGTGCTCGTGGCCGATTCCGGCGCGGCCAAGGCGGTGCGCGGCGGACGGGCGAGTCTGCTTGCTGCGGGTGTGCTCGAATCGCGTGGTGATTTCGCCGCCGGCGACCCGGTGTGGATCGACGACGAGGCGGGCAATCATCTGGCGCGCGGCCTTGCCGGTTACGATTCCGAGGAGATTCCGAACATGCTCGGACGCAACACTGCGCAGCTGCGCCGCCTGCTCGGCGAGGAGTATGCGCACCCGCTCGTGCACCGCGACAATCTCGTGCTCGTGTGATTGCTGGCCTGGCGCCTCGCGGGCAGATTCCGGCCATTGCGGCCGTCTCATATGCCGGCGCATCGGTCTTGCACCAGGGGCATGTTGTTAGTGTTTGGCAGTAGCATGGAGCCATGCCTACAGATCAGACGAAACTCCCACTTTCCAACCGCATCGACAAGGTCGCGCCGAGCGCCACACTGGCCGTCGACATGAAGGCCAAGGCCATGAAGGCGCAGGGCATTGACATCATCGGCTTCGGTGTTGGCGAACCGAACTTTGCCACCCCCGAGGCGATTGTGGAGGCTGCGGCGGCGGCTGTGGTGAACCCGGCGAACTACAAGTACTCGCCCACACCGGGTCTGCCGGAACTGCGCCAGGCCATTGCCAGCAAGACGCTGCGTGATTCCGGCTACGAGGTGGAGCCGGAGCAGGTGGTGGTGACCAACGGCGGCAAGCAGGCCGTGTACGAGGCGTTCCAGCTCATCATCAACGATGGCGACGAGGTGATTATTCCGTCGCCGTATTGGACGAGCTACCCGGAGATGGTCAAGCTCGCCGGAGGCAAGCCGGTGGAGGTGTTCGCCGGTGCCGACGCGAACTACGAGCCGAATCTGGATGATATCGAAGCGGCGCGCACCGATCGCACGAAGGCGATCATTGTGACGAGCCCGAATAACCCGACCGGTGCCGTGTGGAGCGAGCAGACGATTCGCGACATCGCCGAATGGGCACTCGACCACAACATCTGGGTGATCAGCGACGAGATCTACGAGCACCTCACCTATGACGGTGTGAAGACCACGCACATCGGTGCCGCCGTGCCGCAGATTCGCAAACAGCTGATCGTGCTCGACGGCGTGGCCAAGACCTACGCGATGCCGGGGTGGCGCGTCGGCTGGATGGTCTCCCCGCTCGCCGTGGCCAAGGCCGCCTCCAAGCTGCAGGGCCATATGACCTCCAATGTGAACAACATCGCCCAGCGGGCCGCCATCGAGGCCGTGGGCGGCCCGCTCGACGCCGTGGCCATGATGCGTGATGCGTTCAATGTGCGTCGTCTGGCCATAGTCGCCGCGCTCAACGACATCAACGGCGTGCATTGCCCGATGCCGGAGGGTGCGTTCTATGCGTTCCCGAACGTCGAAGGGCTGCTGAACCGACCGATGGGTCCGAACGGCACGACGTTCACCACCTCCGCCGAGCTTGCCGAGGCATTGCTCGAGGAGGGCCATGTGGCGGCCGTTCCCGGCGAGGCGTTCGGCGCCCCCGGTTACATGAGATTCTCCTATGCGGTGGCCGACGAGGAGATCACCGAGGGCATGCGCCGGTTCAAGGAGTGGGCCGAGGCCTGAGCGACGTGGCCGGAGCCGTTTGCATGCAGCCTAAATGTGTGCAAACGGCAAAGGCGGCACGCGCGAGTGGACTTCGTCGTAGCAATCCGCTACTATTTCTTCTTGGCGGTTTTACCGGCCCGGCGACGAGCTGGTGGAAACACTTAGGGAAGTGGCGCAATTGGTAGCGCAACGGTCTCCAAAACCGTAGGTTGTGGGTTCGAGTCCCGCCTTCCCTGCAAAGGAACTCGAGTAAGTTCATCTGACGCCAATGGAGGGTGTATGGCACGCAAGACCGATCACGGTGAGGAAGTCATCAAGCCGAATGTGTTCATGCGTATTGGCCTGTTCATCAAGCAGATCATCGACGAACTGCGCAAGGTGGTCACCCCGACCCGCAAGCAGCTGTTCTACTGGTCGCTCGCTGTGTTCATCTTCGTCGCATTGCTCATGGTGTTCGTCACCGCAATGGACTTCGGACTCGGCAAGCTCTCATTCCTCATCTTTGGCTGAGCCGATATCCCGCAAATCGCCTACAATACCGTTAGCAATGAAGAATTGCTAACGGTATTGCCGTTAGTAGACACTGGAAAGTACCGTGTTCTCAAGGAACGCGTAAGAATCCCCACGAAAGTGAAGCCGCATGACTGACGAAGTGAACTTGGAAAACATTGACGATCTGCCGATCAATCTGGACGCCGTCTCGGCCGACGACGACACCGCCGACGCGCAGGAAGTGCAGATCGACCAGGTCGAGGCCGCTTCGGTAAGCGAGGACATCGCCGAGGGCATGGCCTACGATGCCGTGAACGCCGGCGACGACGCGGAACCGTCGGACAAGGCCGCCGCGCAGAAGGATTCGCTCACCGATTCGGTGGACGACTCCGCCGCAGTGGATTCCGCCGCACATTCCGAAGGCACCGCCGACGAGTCCACCCAGCATGCCGAAGCCGAGGAGGCCTCCGCGGACGAAGCGCCCGAGACCGCCGCCGAAGCCGAGGAAGAGGCGGAGGAAGACGCCGGAGCCAAGGCCGTGAAGGAATTCTCCAAGTCGCTGCGCACGCTCGAAGGCAAGTGGTACGTGCTGCACACCTACTCCGGCTATGAGAAGCGCGTGAAGAGCAACATCGAATCCCGCGTGCAGAGCTTCGGTTTGGAAGACACGATCTTCCAGGTCGAGGTGCCCATGGAGGAAGTGGAGAAGCACACCGAGAAGGGCAAGAAGGTCGTCACCCGCGTGCGCGTGCCCGGTTACGTGCTCATTCGCATGTACCCCGATGAGAACGCCCGTCGCATCGTGCGCGAGACCGAAGGCGTGACCGGTTTCGTCGGACCGTCCCGTGAGCCGGCTCCGCTCAGCCGCAAGGAGGTCGTCTCGATGATGGCCCCGATGATCGCCTCGCAGGCGCTCAAGGAGGCCGGTGACAAGCCGGCTGCCGCCAAGAAGCGCACGCTCGAGGTCTCCTACAAGGTGGGCGATCAGGTCACCGTCACCGATGGCCCATTCACCTCGATGTCGGCCGTCGTTTCCGATGTGGAGCCGGCCACGCAGAAGCTCACCGTGCTCGTGTCGATCTTCGGCCGCGATACGCCGGTCGAGCTCGGCTTCGATCAGGTGCAGCGGCTCGACGCCTGAGCCCTGCTCCGTTGCCGCACACTCATTTGCCGAACGCATCCCGCCTCTTATATGCGGGATGCGTTCTGTTATTCAGGCAACCGTGGCATATGCGGGAGTCGTCCGGAATAGGTGGCATAATTGTGGGGTTGTGTGTGAAGTGCGACTTCGCGCACACAGGAAATATCGATTGCGGAAGGCGTGCCATACGGTCGCCGCCACTACCGCGTCATAGAAAGAAGAACCATAACATGGCTCCAAAGAAGAAAGTCTCGGCGCTGATCAAGCTCCAGATCGAGGCTGGCAAGGCCAATCCTGGCCAGAAGCTTGGCCCGGTCCTGGGTTCCCATGGCGTGAACATCATGGACTTCTGCAAGGCGTACAACGCTGCCACGCAGGACAAGATGGGCCAGGTCATCCCAGTCGAGATCACCGTGTACGAAGATCGTTCCTTCGACTTCGTGCTCAAGACCCCGCCGGCTTCGGATCTGCTGAAGAAGGCCGCCGGCGTCGCCAAGGGCGCTTCCAACCCGCTGACCGACAAGGTCGGCTCGGTCACCAAGGCCCAGGTCAAGGAGATCGCCGAAACCAAGATGGCCGATCTGTCCGCTCGTGACATCGATGCCGCAATGAAGATCATCGAGGGCTCTGCGCGCTCGATGGGCATCACGGTGAACGACTGAGCTGAGAGGATAGAGACAAATGGCTAAGCACTCCAAGAAGTATCGTGAAGCGGCCGAGCGCATTGACCGCAACAACCTGTACACGCCAGAAGAGGCCATCGCCCTGCTCAAGAGCATGCCGGCCTACAACTTCGACCAGACCGTCGAAGCCGTGCTGCGTCTGAACGTCGACCCGCGCAAGGCCGACCAGCTCGTGCGTGGCTCCGTCAACCTGCCGAACGGCACCGGTAAGACCGCCAAGGTCCTCGTGTTCGCACGTGGCCCGAAGGCCACCGAGGCCCTCGAGGCCGGCGCCGACATCGTAGGTGACGACGATCTCGTCGAGAAGGTCGCCAACGGCTTCCTCGACTTCGATTCCGTGGTCGCCACCCCGGACATGATGGGCAAGGTCGGCCGCCTCGGCCGTGTGCTCGGTCCGCGTGGCCTCATGCCGAACCCGAAGACCGGCACCGTGACCATGGACGTCACCAAGGCGATCAAGGACATCAAGGGCGGCAAGGTCGACTTCCGCGTCGACAAGAACGGCAACCTGAGCTTCCTCTTCGGCAAGCTCTCGTTCTCCGCCGAAGCCCTCGACCAGAACTTCCGCGCCGTGGCAGATGAGGTCAAGCGCCTCAAGCCGGCCACCGTGAAGGGTCGCTACATCACCAAGGCGACTATCTCCTCCACGATGAACCCGGGCATCCCGGTCGATCCGGCCTCGATCTGATCCAGATCAGCCCCTACGGCGCAACGCCAATCCGTTCGCCGTCCAGACACCCCGTGCAGATTCTGCACGGGGTGCTTGCTATTGAGCCCACGATTTAGGGCGTGAACCGTACACTTGAACCATGACCAAATTCGAACATGCGGACATTCTCGATTTGCTCGGCGGTGACATCGACGACAATGCCGTGATGCGACTCGTGTTCGAATGCCTGATCAGCAGGATCGACGACGACCGCGTGGTCTCGCTGATGAATCTGATCGGCTGGCGGGGTTCGTTCAGCTGCTTCGCGCTGGGGGGAACGCCGGCGGAGTCCATGGGCGCCACATTCACGCAGATCAGCTCGGCGGTGCGTGATTTCGGCGGCTCGCATGCAATCTTCGGCATGTACGGGCAGTTCGTGATCGCCTGCATCGAGCTGGAGGCGGCGGTGAGTCCGGAGATAGTCTGCACGGCAGCGTTGCCCGCATTCACGCAATCCGAGGCGGTGTATTTGAGCCCGGTCCGTGAGGGTGTGCCGGGAGCCTCGCGCGCGGTGCGCGAGACATTGTTCTCGCTGCAGGCCGCGCCGTCGCTGAACACGCCGTCGCGGCCGCTGCGCGCCGACGAACTGCTGCCCGAGCGCGCACTGCTCGGCGACGAGGTGGCGCGTGAGGAGCTCTACCGCAACGTCTATCTGGTGTTGCATGGCGACAACGAAGACGACCCCTCGTACATCACCGTCTCCACGTTCCTGCGGCACGGTGGCTCGCTTGAGGCCACCGCGAAGGAACTCAACGTGCACCCGAACACCGTGCGCTACCGTCTGAAGAAGGCGGCCGAGACCACGGGCTGGGATGCCACGGATCCACGCGACGCATTCGTGCTCAACACGGCGATCGCGCTGGGCCGCATGCGCAGTGCGCGGCAGTAGTCTGCTCACATATTGACCGGCAGCACGCCCACGTCGGCCGTGTGCACAATCTCAAGCTGGTCGTCGCGATTGGTGATCGACAGCGACGCGTCGGCATTGATGGTGCGCGCGATGCCGGTCTGCGTGGTGCCGTCCGCGTAGTGCACGAGCACCGGCTTGCCGAGCGTCCAGCATTCCTCGAGCACACGTTTGCGCAGATCCTGCGCGTAGTTGGCCGGGTGCAGCCCGAATTCCCACAGACGACGTTCCATGCTCCTCACCGTGGCGGCGGCGATTGCATCGGCGAGGCTGATCGGGGTGGGGAAGTTAGTGTTGGGCTCAGGCTCGGTGATCAGCTGCAGTGACGTGCTCTGCGGTGTGGGCAACTGCTCGGGCGCGATGTTCAGATTCAGTCCGACGCCGAAAACGACCACGCTCGTGCTCGGGTCGTTCGGCAGCGACACGAGCTGGGAGAGTATTCCGCCGAGCTTCATGCCGTGGTAGACGATGTCGTTGGGCCATTTGAGCTGCACGGTGTCGGGCGCATCGTCGTCGATGTCGTCAGGGCGCCATTTGAGGCCATTGTTGGGCACGATGTGCTGCAGGGCGTCGATCACGCTCATGCCGGCGATCATTTGCAGCCAGCCGTTGAGATTGGCGTCGGTGGCAAGCTGTGTGCTCACCGCGCTCATAAAGGAGGCGATGAACGAGCCCTCGAGTTCGCTCACCCAGGTATGACCGAGACGGCCGCGCCCCGCCGTCTGCTCGCGCGCGAACACGACCGTCATGCCGTCGCGGTCGAATTTGCCGTCTGCGACGAGTTTCGCGGCGACGTCGTTCGTGGAGGTCGTCTGTTCGAGGGAGATCACATTCGCGACGGCGCGTGTGTTCGGATAGTCATTCATGTTCACTGTGCCCATGGTTCGATTATTGGCGCAGGTGGGGATGTTCTCGCATATGCCGTGTTCGTGGCGGGTGCGCCGCCTGGCACATATGCGTGCGCGACCAGCAGGTTCCGCATCTCCGTCATTCACCTCCCGCGGTGCCTATGCGTGCGCGTGCGCGACTGCGCTGCCAACCGGCGCACCCAGATGATCGTATTTGCAAACGTAATCTCAAATCTGCGCATTTGTGAGTGGGCACTGGTCGCTGTGAGATTGGGATTGCAAAGAAGGCACGCGAAATTCAGCTGTATGCGCGGATGTGAGGATGAGATTGCAAGAATGACACCTGCAGGAGCGGCTGGATGGCCCAGCTGAGACTGCGTTCACCAAGATGGTCATCGTGTGGCGCGCTGGATGGTCGCACTTGCAGGTGGAATCTCAGACTGATATTGGAAGAGATGCACGGTGGTCACGCTTGCAGACGGGGTCTCGGCGTGGCCATAGCGGCAATCTGAGATTGTCGTGATGAGAATTCAGTTGCAAAAAGGGCGCGCGGATATGGATTGGCATCAGATTGATATCAGATTGAGCGAGGTATTGCAAAGATGGCGCGTGAGAATCTGCACACATGGCAGATGGTATGCGGGGTGCGTGAATTTGCAAACGCAGGATTCCCGCAAGATGAGTCCGCACGCAGTCGACCGCGTTCGATTGCTCGGCGCAGGAACCGACTGCGTGCGAAGGGGAGACTCAGTGTGCGGCTCTCGTGGATTCGGCGGAGGCGAGCACGGGCAGTGCCAGCAGTGAGGCCACCGTGATCTTGAGCAGATCGCCGGGCACGAAGACGAGCGTGGAGGCGGCGGTGACGCCCAGAGGCATGCCGGTGACGGTGGCCTGGAAGGCGGCGCCGAAGCCGTAGCCGACAATGAGGAACCCGAATGCGCAGGCCATGAAGCAGGCGATGAAGCGGGCTGCGGCGGCAAGTGCCGGGTGCATATCGTGCTTGGTGCGCAACGAGGTGATTGCGCGGTTCGCGGCGGCCGCAAGCACGGCGGTGAGCATCACCGACGGCACGAATCCGAAGAGGAATCCGCCGGAGGGGCCAATGAGAGACAACGTGGAGCCGCCGCCCGAGAACACGGGGAGGCCGGCGGCACCCAGCCCCAGGTACAGCACAGTGCCCGCGGTGGCGCGACGCCAACCCAAGGTGAGCGCGGCGGTCATGAGCACGAAGGTCTGCAGGGTGATCGGCACGGGCGTGCCGGGGACCGGGATCTTGCCCACCATCGTCGAGCCGCACAGCAGCAGCGCCACGATGAGCGCGGGGGCGAGGGAGCGCACGAGCGCCCTGAGATTGACGCGGGTGACGCTATGCATAAGTTCGTGCATAAGTATTCCTTCCGTCTCTGTGCGTGACCGGCATGTGGCCAGTGTGGCGCATGGAAATTGTGAGTGTGCAACGGGAACGTTACGGTTCGGCAACGGGCGGTGAGATTGCCCAGCCTGCGCAATACTTGCCAAAATAGGCGGAATCATAAGGCTTTACGGGCATGCTCCCGGGTGCTGCTCGTAATTCTAGACGCAAACGCAGGTGTGCATTTTGTAGAGGTCACCAAAAACGAGCGGTCAGATTTGTTCAAAGCGACGTTTCGCGAATATGCAAAAGAGAGCAAAGTTATGCACCATGACCGATACTGTCTCCAAACTACTCATCGCCAACCGCGGCGAGATCGCCCTGCGTGTGGTGCGCACCGCGCGTGAAATGGGCATATCCACCGTGGTCGTGTACGCCGAGCAGGACCGCCATTCGCAATATGTCGAGATGGCGGACGAGGCATTCCTGCTCTCGGGTGACACGTACGCCGACACCTATCTCAACGAAGACCTCCTCATAGACATTCTCAGGCGCTCCGGTGCCGATGCGGTGCATCCGGGCTACGGATTCCTCTCCGAAGTGCCAAGTTTCGCCGACAAGGTGATTGAGTCCGGCGCCACATGGGTCGGCCCGTCGTCGCGCGCGCTCACCGATCTGGGAGACAAGATCAGCGCACGCCGCGTGGCCGTGTACGCCAAGGTGCCGCCGGTGCCGGGCATCTCACATTCGCTCGGCGACATGCGCGTGCTGCTCGACTTCGCACACACGCACGGCTATCCGCTCATGCTCAAGCGCGCGGACGGCGGCGGCGGACGGGGCATCACACTCGTGCGCGACGACGACGAGCTGCGCGGCTTCTACCTGAACCACAACGCCGTGCAGGGCGGCGATCTCGACGAGTACTTCGTGGAGCGTTTCATCGACCACGGCAGGCACGTGGAGACCCAATGCGGCCGCGATTCGCACGGCAACTTCACCGTGTACTCGACGCGCGACTGCTCGGTGCAGCGCCGCAACCAGAAGCTCATCGAGGAAGCGCCCGCCCCGTTCCTGGGTGACGACGTGGTCGAGCAGCTGCATGCCTATTCGCACCGGCTGTTCGACGCGGTGGACTATGTGGGCCTGGGCACCTGCGAGTTCATGGTGACCGATGCGGGCAAGGTGTACTTCCTGGAGGTGAACCCGCGCCTGCAGGTCGAACATACGGTAAGCGAGGAGGTGAGCGGGCTCGATTTGGTTCGCGAACAATTGCAGATTGCCGCCGGCGGCACGGTCTCGCCGGAACCGACCGCGCGCGGCCACAGTTTCGAACTGCGCATCACCAGCGAGGACCCGAAGACGAACCTGACCCCCAGCTCCGGCACGCTCGAACGTGTGCAGTGGCCGGCGGGGCCCGGGGTGCGGGTGGATTCCGGCGTGGTCGAAGGAGACACGATCTCGCCGAAGTTCGACTCGATGATGGGCAAGCTCATCGTGACGGCGCATGACCGCCATGCCGCCGTGGCCCGTGTGCGGCGCGCGCTTGACGAGCTGCGCATCGAAGGCGTGCCCACGCCCGTCGAACTGTACCGGCAGGTGTTCGGCGACGACGAGTTCACCGCCGAGCACGGCCATGGTTTCGAAGTGAGCACAAAGTGGCTCGAACGCAAGTACCTGAACCATGAACCGGCCACCGTACACGGCGGCCAGCCGGCTTCGCTCGATGCCGTCGCAGGGGCGGCGGAACCCGAACTCGACCATAGCGAGCAATTCGTGATCGAAATGAACAATCGGCGCGTGGTGCTCAATGTGCCGAGCGACATGTTCGCCAATCTCACCGGCGCGGCCCGTCCGCACGGCGAACGCAGGCCCACGCAGCCATTGCGGGGCCAGGGCTCGCACCATGTGGACCGCGGCAACGCGCGCACCGCCGAACGCCCGGGCGTCATCTCCGCGCCAATGCAGGCGTTGGTCACGCGCATCAACGTGAGCGAAGGCCAGCAGGTGACGAAGGGCGACCTGCTCGTGGTGCTCGAATCCATGAAGATGGAAAACTACGTGTATTCGCCCACGAACGGCACGGTGCAGGAGATCTTCGCCTCACCGGCCACCGGCGTGGAGGCCGGCGAAACACTGCTGACCATGGAGGTCGCCGGAACGTCGAAACCAGCCAACCCCACCACCGACACCACCGAGGAGGCGTGACATGATCGACAGCATCGATGCCAATCTCGCCGCGGTAGAAGCCGCCGACGCCACCGCAGCCAATGGCGCGGACGCGCAGGGGGCCATGCGCCAGCCGATCCGACCGGCGGTGCTCAAGGCCGCGGAACTCGCGCGGGACGCCGAGAACAGGGCGCGCGACCGCCAGCATGTGAAAGGCAAGTTCACGGCGCGTGAACGCCTCGACCTGCTGCTCGACTCCGGAACCTTCGAGGAGATCGGGCGGTTCCGCGGCGGCGACATCAACAAGGGCGTCGCCGGTTCGGCCGTGATCACCGGATTTGGCGAGGTCTGGGGGCGCAAGGTGGCCGTCTACGCACAGGACTTCTCGGTGCGTGGCGGTTCCCTGGGCGTTGCGGAAGGCCGCAAGATCTGCCATCTGATGGATCAGGCGCTCGCGTTGCGCGTGCCGATCATCGCGCTCATCGACTCTGGCGGCGCGCGCATTCAGGAGGGCGTCGCGGCGCTCACCGAATACGGCAACATCTTCCGCAAGACCTGCGAGGCCAGCGGATTCGTGCCGCAGCTCTCATTGATTCTCGGCCCGTGCGCCGGCGGCGCCGTGTATTGCCCGGCGCTGACCGACCTGATCATCATGACCCGGGAGAACTCGAATATGTTCGTCACCGGGCCCGACGTGATCAAGGCCTCCACCGGCGAGTCGATCAGCATGGACGATCTCGGTGGCGGCATCGTGCACAACGTGAAATCCGGCGTCGCGCACTATCTGGGCGCCGACGAGGCGGATGCAATCGACTACGCGCGCACGGTGCTCGCCTATCTGCCGGCCAACAGCGGGCAGACGGCCCCGCGCTACGCCTACATGGCCACGCGCGCGGACCGCGACATCGCCGAACGGCTCGGCACCGTGGTGCCCGAAAACGAACGCCAGCCCTACGACGTGCTCGACGTGATCCGCTGCCTCGTCGACTACGGCGAGTTCGTGCAGGTGCACGAGCTGTTCGCGCAATCCGCCGTCGTCGGCTTCGCCTGCATGGACGGCCAGCCGGTGGGCATCGTCGCGAACCAGCCGAACGTGAACGCCGGCGCGCTGGACGTCGATTCATCGGAGAAGGTGGCGCGCTTCGTGCGCTTGTGCGACGCGTTCAATCTGCCCATCATCACCCTGGTCGACACGCCCGGGTACAAACCGGGCGCCGAGCAGGAGCACGCCGGCATCATCCGCCGCGGCGCGAAGGTGATCTACGCGTATGCGAACGCGCAGGTGCCGCTCGTCACCGTGATCATGCGTAAGGCCTACGGCGGCGCCTACATCGTGATGGGATCCAAGGCGATTGGCGCGGACCTCAACTACGCGTGGCCCACCAGCCAGATCGCCGTGCTCGGCGCGGCGGGTGCCGTGAACATCATCCATCGCAAGGACCTGCAGAAAGCGAAGGACGCCGGTCGTGACGTCGAAGCGGTGCGCGCGAAGTACATCGCCGAGTACGAGGAGACGACGGTGAACGCGAATCTGTCGATGGAGATCGGCCAGGTGGACGCGATGATCGATCCCGAGCAGACCCGCGAGGTGCTTGTGGACTCCCTGAAGACCCTCGCCTCCAAGCGCCGTGTGAGCCGCACCGGCAAGCACCACGGCAACCAGCCGCTCTAGCTCGGGCCCAGCATGCCGGGTTATCCACACCAGACCGTGTGCATTTGTTGACGCGCGGGAAAAGTTATCCACAATCCACATCCGCAGAACCCATCCGTAACCCACACCCACACAAGAAATGAGAGACAGCAGTATGAGCACCCCGGAATTCTTTGTGAACCGACTCAACTCGGAGCCACACGCCCTTATGTTCGCCGGCCAGTCCACGCCATGGGTCGTGGCCGTCAAGCAGCTCATGGACGATCCAGAGCTGGCACAACGGCTCACCGACCACGTGGCTGCCGCCCACGACCTGCTCACCCCGGTTTCGGCGCAATTGCTGGCGACGACCGGCCGTGAGACCGATCTGTTCTCCTTCGAAGCGAACCCGTCCAAGCTCGGCCCCGCAGCCGATGCCACCGCCAGCATCGAGGGCATCGCGCTCGCACAGCTCGGCGCCCTGCTCGACCTCGACCAGCTCGGCTACACGCTAGCTGGCGCGAATCCGGTGGCCTTGCTCGGCCATTCGCAGGGCATTCTCGGCGTGCATATGGCGCAGGCCATCATCGACGCCGGCTCGATCGAAGCCGCACGCTCGCAGATCGACGAGATTCTCGCCATCGCCGCCCTCATCGGCGCGGCCGGCACCCGCGAGGCCCGCGCCCACGGCTTGGTGCGCAAGTACGGCGATGCCACGCCGATGCTTTCGGTGAAGGGCATTCTGCCGGCCCAAGCCGACGAGCTCATTCGCCGCGTGGACGACGCCCGCGGGCCGATCGCCGTGGCCGTGATCAACTCCGCCAACCACGTCGTGCTCTCCGGCCACCCGCAGGACCTCGCCTCCTTCGCCGTCGAAGTGGCCAAGGAACACAAGCACCAGGCACAGCTGCGCGCCGAGAAGGTGCGTGGCGGCAGCGTGTTCGACCCGGTGCTCGAATACCTCGAGGTGACGCTGCCGTTCCACAGCCCGATCATGGAACAGGCCGTCGAGCAGACGGTGGCCTGGGCCGAGGAATGCGGCATCGACGTGGCCCGTGCCCGTGTGCTCGCCGGTGAAGTGCTCGTCAATCAGGTGGATTGGAGCGCGCAGGTGGCGAATCTATTCAAGGAGAACAATCCGCGCACGTTGTGGGCCGTGGATCTCGGTCCCGGCACCACGCTCGCCAAGCTGTTCGGCACAGTGGCCGAAGGCACCGGCGTGGGTGTTGTGGAGGCGGCGAACGTTGCCGACCGCGCCAAGCTCGCCACCGAGACCGACGCCCCCGCCCGCATGCAAGATTGGACGCAGTACGTTCCGCAGGTGGTGCGGACCCCGCAGGGCGAGCGCATCGAGACCGCGTTCACCCGCCTGACCGGCAAGCCGCCGGTGCTGCTCGCCGGCATGACGCCCACCACCGTGGACCCCGAGATCGTGGCCGCGGCGGCCAATGCCGGCTACTGGGCCGAGCTCGCAGGCGGCGGCCAGGTGACCGCCGACGTGTTCGACCGCCATGTGGCCGAGCTCGAGGAGCAGCTCGACGAAGGCCGCACCGTGGAATTCAATGCGATGTTCATGGACCGCTACCTGTGGAATCTGCAGTTCGGCACCTCCCGCATCGTGCCGAAGAAGCGTGCCTCGGGCACCCCGATCGACGGCGTGGTCATCTCCGCCGGCATCCCCGAGCTCGACGAGGCGGTGGCTCTGGTGAAGGAGCTCAACGCCGAGGGGTTCCCGTATGTGTGCTTCAAGCCGGGCACCGTGGACCAGATTCGCCAGGTGGTGCGCATCGCCAAGGCGGTTGCGCCCGCGAACATTCTCGTGCAGGTCGAAGGCGGCTCCGCCGGCGGCCACCACAGCTGGGAGTCGCTTGACGACCTGCTGCTCAACACGTATGCCCAAGTGCGCGAGCAGAACAATCTCGTGCTCGTCGTCGGCGGCGGCATCGGCACCCCGGAACGTGCCGCCGACTATATCTCGGGCGAATGGTCCACACGTTACGACCATCCGCTCATGCCGGTGGACGGCGTGCTCGTCGGCACCGCGGTCATGACCGCCAAGGAGGCGCACACGTCGCCGGAGGTCAAGCAGCTGCTCGTCGCGACGCCGGGTATTGCCGACGCCGGTTCCGACGCCGCAGCCGACGTGTTCGCCCCGCTCGGCGAGGCCTGGGTGCCGAGCGGCAAGGCCGTGGGCGGCGTTTCCAGCGGCCTGAGCCATTTGCACGCCGACATTTACGAACTCGAGAACGCATCGGCCCGCTGCGGCCGCCTGCTCGTGCGCGTGATGAAGCACCCGGAGGAGCTCGAAAGCCGCCGCCAGGAGATCATTGACGCCCTGAACGAGACCGCCAAGCCCTATTTCGGCGACCTGAGCGGCATGACCTACGAGGATTGGGCACGTCGGTTCGCCGAACTCTCGTTCCCGTGGGCCGACGGCACGTATGCGGACCGCTACCTGCACCTGCTGCAACGCATCGAAGCACGTGTGATCGACCTCGAACAGGGCGAGTTCACACCGATGTTCTCCACGCGCGCCGACGTGGAGTCCGATCCGTTCGCCGCACTCGCCGCATTGGTGGAGGCCTACCCGCAGATGGGCGAACTCAAGGTGGTGCCCACCGACGAGGCGTGGTTCATCGAACTCGTACGCGAATACCCCAAGCCAATGCCGTTCGTGCCGGCCATCGACAACGACCTGTTGCGCTGGTGGGGGCAGGACCAGCTGTGGCAGAGCGAGGATCCGCGCTATTCCGCAGACTCCGTGCGCATCATCCCCGGCCCGATCTCGGTGGCCGGCATCACCACCGTGGACGAGCCCGTCGCCGACATTCTGGGCCGCTTCAGCGATGCGATGACCGCGCGCGTGGCGTCCAACGCGGCTTCCCAGACCGATCGCTTCGCATTGCTTGCCGACTGCGAGGACGCCGAGGACTTCATTCGCCGCAGTCCGAACATCTCGTGGATCGGCCACCAGATGGCCAACCCGGCCTTCGGCACCGCCCGCGGCGACGCGAACTACGAACTGAAGCACCTCGGCCGCGACGAGCAGGCCGGCGTGGAACAGTTCGACCTCGACATCCACCTCGACACGTTCTGGGACGACGACCCGGACGGCGGCCTTTCCAAGCACGCCGTGCGCGACATCGTCATTCCGCTCAACGTGACGCTCGACGCCACCGGCATGATCCCGGTGGTCGACCGTGAACGCCTGCCCGAACACGTGTACCGCATGCTCGCCGACACCGCCGGCATCGGCAACACCGCCATCACCGGCGACAAACTCGAGGCGATGCCGCAGATCACCGAGGTGGCCGACACCGAGACCTTCCCGTTCGGCCAGGCGCATGCGAGCTACACGCTCTCCGCCAACCTCGGCTTCGACCACGAGGCGGCCACCGGTGGCGCACTGCCAATGGATCTCACGCCGTCCCGCATCGCACCCGACGCACTCGTGGGACCGGCATGGCCGGCCATCTATGCGGCGCTCGGCTCCGTCATGGTGGACGGGTACCCGGTGATCGAGGGCCTGCTCAACGCCGTCCATCTCGACCATCTCATCGAGCTCGAGGTGAGCGAGGACGAGCTCCTCGCACATACCGGCGAGGAAATCTCGCTGACGAGCTGGGCCGAACCCTACTTCGAATCCGCCAGCGGCCGCGTCGTCACCATCCATGTGCGGCATACGGCCGCCGACGGCACCGTGTTGGCCAACGAAACCGAACGATTCGCCATTCGCGGCCGTGCCTACAGCGACGCCCTGCCGGCCGCGGCACCCGACTTCGGCGGCATCGATGAGCAGATCGCCTCCACGCCACGCCGCATGCTGCGCCGCGTGAACGTGAAGGCGCCCCATGAGATGACCGCGTTCGCGCGCACTTCGGGTGATTTCAACCCGATCCACACCTCGCACCGTGGCGCAGCGATCAGCGGCCTGACGCAGCCGCTCGTGCACGGCATGTGGCTCTCCGCCACCGCCCAGCACGCCGTGCAGGCGCTCGACGAGCAGGGTGCGCACTACGAGATCACCGGCTGGACTTACAACATGTACGGCATGGTGCAGCTCGACGATGAGGTGGAGATCTCCATCGAACGCATCGGCCGTGTGGCGCACGCCGGCCTCGTGCTCGAGGTGACCTGCCGCATCGACGGCAACATCGTCTCGCGTGCCACGGCGATCGCCCGTGCGCCGATCAGCGCGTTCGTATATCCCGGTCAGGGCATTCAGCAGCAGGGCATGGTGCTTGACGAGCGTGCCAAGTCGCCGGCCGCCCGCGACGTGTGGGAGCGCGCGGACAGGCTCACCCGCGAGCGCCTCGGGTTCTCGATTCTCGCCGTCGTGCGTGACAATCCGAAGGAACTCACCGCCAATGGCGTTACCTACCGTCACCCGGAGGGTCTGCTCAATCTCACCCAGTTCACGCAGGTCGCGCTCGCCACTGTTGCGTTCGCGCAGACCGCCCGCATGCAGGAGGCGGGGGCGGACATTCGCCCGTCGTACTTCGCCGGCCATTCACTCGGCGAATATAACGCGCTGAGCTCCTTCGCCCATGTGATTCCGCTGGAGACGGTGCTCGAACTCGTGTTCCACCGCGGCTCCACCATGCACCACCTGATTGACCGTGACGCGCAGGGCCGTTCGAACTACCGCATGGGCGCTCTGCGGCCGAACCAGTTCGGCGTGGACGACGCGCATGTGAAGGAATACGTGGAGTCGGTGGCCAACGCGAGCGGCGAGTTCCTCGAGATTGTCAACTACAATCTCGCCGGTCAGCAATACGCCATCGCCGGCACGATCGCAGGCCTCAAGGCGCTCCAGGCGGATTCCGCGCGGCGCGTGGCCGAATATGGCGGCAAGCCAGCGTTCATGCTCGTGCCAGGCATCGACGTGCCGTTCCATTCGACGCTGCTGCGCAAGGGCGTGCCCGAGTTCCGCGACAAGCTCGACGCGCTGCTTCCCGCCGAGATCGACTACCGTGGCGCACTCGAGGGGCTCTACATTCCGAATCTTGTGGCCGCGCCGTTCGAGATGACGAAGGAGTTCGCGCAGAAGATTCTCGACGTGGTGCCCAGCGAGCGCATCGCCGCCGCATTGGCCGACGACGCCGTGTGGGATTCCTATGCTGCCGACGACCAGAAGCTCGGTCGCCTGCTGCTCACCGAACTGCTCTCCTGGCAGTTCGCCTCGCCGGTGCGCTGGATTGAAACGCAGGCACTGCTGTTCGGTTCGGCTGAACAAGGAGGCTTGGGCGTCGAGGAGATTGTCGAGGTGGGTCTGGGCAATGCGCCCACGCTCGCGAATCTTGCCTCGAAGACGTTGCGGCTGCCGGAGTTCTCCCGCCGCCATGTGACCGTGCACAACGTGGGCCGCGACGAAGGCCGCGTGTATATGACCGATTCCGACTCGCTCGTGCCCGAGATCGACGATGTGCAGACCCCTGCGGCCGACCCGGCCGCACCTGCGCAGACCGTCGCCGCGGCGAGCGCCTCCGTGAGCGTCGTCGCCGAAACCGCCGAGCCGGCGGCACCCGTGGCACCTGCGGGCGGGGTGTCCGGCGCCAATGTGCCGGACCTCGACTACCGTGCCCATGACGCCATAGAGATGCTGCTCGCCTACGCCGCCAAGGTGCGTCCGGAGCAGATCGGCGAGAACGACACGACCGACACACTCACCAATGGCGTCTCCTCGCGTCGCAACCAGCTGCTCATGGACATCAGCTCCGAACTCGGCGTGGCCAGTGTGGACGGCGCCGCCGAGGCGAGCATTCGCGACCTCAATGCGCTGGTAGACAAGGTTGCGCCGAATTACAAGGCATTCGGCCCGGTGCTTTCCGACATCGTACGTGACCGCGTGCGCAGTCTCTTCGGCGCCGCCGGCGTCAAGCTGCCGCAGATCACCAAGCGCGTGACCGAGACCTGGCAGCTCGGCGAAGGCTGGGCCAACCATGTGGTGGGCCAGCTCGTGCTCGCCACCCGTGAGGGCGCCAGCTCCCGCGGCGGCGATCTGGCCACGCTGGGCACCGATGCGGCGTCCAATGCGGCGGCTGCGAACGCGCTGATCGATGCGGCCGTGCAGGCCGTGGCCGCGGCACACGGCGTGCAGGTGGCCATGCCGAGCGCCGGTGGCGCGTCCGGTGGCGTGGTCGATTCGGCTGCCCTCGACGCCTACGCGCAGTCCGTCACCGGTTCCGACGGTGTGCTCGCCGCCACCGCGCGTTTCGTGCTGGGCCAGCTCGGTCTCGCCGAACCGAACGCGGTGGAGGAGGAAGACGAGAATGCCGCCATCGTGGCCACGGTGGAGGCCGAACTCGGTTCCGACTGGCCGGCACAGGTGGCCCCGCGCTTCGACGAGCGCCAGGCCATTCTCTTCGACGACCGTTGGGCCTCCGCCCGTGAGGATCTCGCACGCGCCTACTACAACGGGGAAACCGATGCAATCACCGGTGATTTCACCGGTGCGGGCGCAGCAGTGGCCCGGCAGGCGGCATGGTATGCCCAGCAGTCCGCGGGCAGCGCGCTTGCCGAGCAGTACGAGCGTATCGCACAGCAAGCCATGGAATCCGCGCAATCTGCACACCTTGAGTACGACGGCGAAGTGGCGGTGGTCACCGGCGTCGCCCCGAACTCGATCGCGGCACAGGTGGTGAACGGTCTGCTCGCAGAGGGCGCCACGGTAATCGCGACCTCGCACAGCTTCAAGCCGAGCGTCAAGGCGTGGGCGCAGCGCACCTACCGCGAGCATGCGCAGGGCGATGCCAAGCTGTGGCTCGTGCCGGCGAATCTGTCGAGCTACCGTGATGTGGATGCGCTCGTGAACTGGGTGGGCCACGTGCAGAAGAAGACGAGCGGTGCCACCACCACGGTGCTCAAGCCGGCGTACGAGCCGAGCCTGTTCTTCCCGTTCGCCGCACCGCCGGTGCACGGTTCGCTGGCCGATTCGGGTGCATTGTTCGAATCGCAGGCGCGTCTCATGCTGTGGGGCGTGGAACGTGCGATCGCCGGATTCGCGGCGATCGGCGCCGACACCGACGTGCAGCACAAGCTCCATGTGGTGCTCCCGGGTTCGCCGAACCGTGGCGTGTTCGGCGGCGACGGCGCGTACGGCGAGGTGAAGAGCGCCTTCGACGCCATCGTCAACCGTGCGCGCAGCGAACAGGTGTGGTCGAATCGCGTCACCTTCGCCCATCCGAAGATCGGCTGGGTGCGCGGCACCGGTCTCATGGGCGGCAACGACCCACTCGTCGAAGTTGTGGAGCGGCACGGTCTGAAAACCTATTCCACCGAACAGATCGCTGAGGAACTGCTCAAGCTCACCACGGCGGCCGCGCGTGAGCAGGCGCAGGTGGCGCCACTCGACGTCGACCTGACCGGCGGCCTTGGCTCCGAGCCGATCGACATCAAGGCCCTGCGTGCGGAGGCCCTCGCCGATGCGGCTCTTGACGCGGCGGAGGAGACGTCGGAAACCGAAGCGGACGCGCCGATCAAGGCATTGCCGAGCCCCCACGTGCCGCATCAGGCCGCCGTCGACCTCGTCGAATGGGAGGGCGTGAGCGCGAAGCCGGAGGACGAGATCGTCATCGTTTCGATCGGCGAAGTGGGCCCATGGGGATCCGGTCGCACCCGTGCGGAAGCCGAGCTCGGCATCCATGCGGACGGCGAGGTCGACCTCTCGGCGGGCGCGGTGCTCGAACTGGCATGGAACATGGGCCTGCTCAGCTGGCAGGATTCGCCGAAGCCAGGTTGGTACGACACCGACGGCAATCTGGTCCCCGAAACCGACATCGCGGAACGCTACCATGACGAGGTCGTGGCGAAGTCCGGCGTGCGGCCGTTCGAAACCGGCATGGGGTCGGACTACCGCAGCGGCACCGACGAGGAGGAGGCCGAGGTCTACCTCGACCACGACGTGACCTTCGGTGTGCCGACGCGCCAGATCGCCGACGAGTATGTGGCGATGGACCCCGAGCACACGAGCCTGGCGCAGGACGAGGAGAGCGGCGAGTGGAACGTCACCCGCCATGCCGGATCCATGATCCGCGTGCCGCGCCGCGCCACGATGACGCGCACGGTGGGCGGCCAGTTCCCCGACGGCTTCGACCCGCTCAAGTGGGGCATCCCGGCCTCCATGGTGGGCGATGTGGACGAGATCGCGCTGTGGAACATCGTCACCACAGTGGACGCCTACCTGTCGGCAGGATTCACGCCAGCGGAGATTCTCGAGGCCGTGCACCCGTCGATGGTCGCCTCCACGCAGGGCACGGGCTTCGGCGGCATGTCGAGCATGCGCAAGCTCTATCTCGACCGGTTCCTGAACCACGAGATCCCCACCGACATTCTGCAGGAGGCATTGCCGAACGTGGTCGCCGCGCATGTGATGCAAAGCTACATCGGCGGCTACGGCAACATGGTGCAGCCGGTCTCGGCATGCGCCACGGCGGCCGTCTCGCTCGAGGAGGGCGCAGACAAGATCGCGCTCGGCAAGGCCGACTTCGTGGTGACCGGTGCAATCGACGACATCGGCGTGGAATCGGTGATCGGCTTCGGCAACATGAACGCCACCGCCAATTCGCAGGAGATGCTCGACAAAGGCATTGCGCCACGCTTCTTCTCGCGGGCGAACGACCGTCGCCGTGGAGGGTTCGTGGAATCGCAGGGCGGCGGCACGATCTTGCTCACCCGCGGCGACATCGCCTTGCGTCTGGGCCTGCCGGTCGCCGGCGTGGTCGGATTCGTGCATTCGTACGCCGATGGTGCGCACACCTCGATTCCGGCACCTGGTCTCGGCGCCCTGGCTGCCGGCATGGGTGGCCGCGATTCCAAGCTCGTGCGCGACCTGGCACGGCTCGGAGTCGACCCCGGCGACATCGCCGTCGTGTCGAAGCACGACACCTCCACGAACGCGAACGACCCCAACGAGTCCGAACTGCACAACACGCTGGCCCACGCCATAGGCCGCGAGGACGGCAATCCGCTGTTCGTGATTTCGCAGAAGTCGCTCACCGGCCACGCGAAGGGCGGTGCGTGCATCTTCCAGGTCAACGGCATCACCCAGCTGTTCAAGAGCGGTGTGATTCCGGCGAACGCGTCGCTCGAATGCGTCGACCCGAAGCTGACACGCGACGACTTCATGGTGTGGCTGCGTGAGCCGTTGCACATCGGTTCGCGCCACACGGTGAAGGCGGCACTGGCCACATCGCTCGGCTTCGGCCACGTGAGCGGCTTCACGGCCATTGTGCACCCGGGCGCCTTCGAGGCGGCCGTCGAGCACACCGCCGGCACCGAGGCCCTCAAGGCCTGGCGTGCACGCGCCAACGAGCGTCTGGCAGCGGGCCGTCGCCACTTCGAGGAGGGCATGATGGGCCGGGCGGCGCTCTACGAGCCGATTGACAACCGCCGCTTCCATGAAGACGGCCGTGGCTACAATGCCCACGAGGTGGAGAAGGCCATGCTGCTCGATCCCGACGCGCGTCTCGGCGCCGACGGGTACTTCGCCTGACGGTCGTCCACCGCGGGAATAATCCAAATATCCACGGGGAGGCCACTGTGACATGCAGACGCGTGACATGCAGACATGTCACGCGTCTGCATGTCACAGTGGCCTCCCCGCAATCCTCTGACGACAACGAAACGAGTAGGTGTGACGGTGATCCTTGGTCTGGGGCACGATGTGGTCGACGTCGGCGCGTTCGCGGAACAGCTCGAGATGCCAGGCACGCGTATGCAGCGGCTCTTCTCCGCGCGCGAGCGTCGGCAGGCGAGTCTGCGCGCGTCGATCAAGCACGACGGCGAGGCGTTGCATCTGGCGGCGAAGTGGGCAGCGAAGGAGTCTGTGGTCAAGGCGTGGTGCGAGGCACTCGCCGGCCGCGGAATCACCGAGCGCCCATACACGGTGGATGACACGCCATGGCCGCGCATCGAGATCGTCGACGATGCCACAGGGTGCCCACGCGTCGTCATGGCACAGGACGTTCATATTGAGCTGTGTCGTTCGCTGGCAGTGCCGGAATGCGCCGAACCGGTCTGGCACGTGTCGATTTCGCACGACGGCGGCATCGCATCGGCGGTGGCCGTGCTCGACATGCGGGGATGACCGCCGTGGATTGCCTGCTGGGGGGAGGGTTGTGTATAATGGCAACGTTGCCTCGGCACACGCGGATGTAGCTCAATGGTAGAGCCTCAGTCTTCCAAACTGATTACGCGGGTTCGATTCCCGTCATCCGCTCCACTCGAAATGGCTGGATGTGAATCCAGCCATTTTCGCTATATGGCAGAATATGCAGCAGCACGAGCGGGGAGGGCACGCCATGCCGGATTCCGAGCAGCAGGAGATCGCCAGGCTCCGATCCGAGCCTGCCGCCACACCGACGACGCCGAGCAGCGCAGGCGTGATGTCCCAGAACGTCGTCTCGAAGCACCCCGAGGCGACGATACCGGAATCCGACATCTCACTGGCCGACATCGAACGCAAGCAGTCGAACCCGGTGAAGTGGACCGTGTCGATCGTGCTCGTGCTCGCCGCGCTCATCGCACCGTTCTGGGTGGGGCGCTCGTTCGCCGTGCACAGCACCGCCCGCGTAATCGAGCAGCTTGGCCGCTTCACCTCCTACGGCATCGCATTGGTGAGCTGGGGTGTGACCACGATGATCTTCGTCTCGCTCATCATGATGATCGTGGACAACCGCCGTATGCCATGGTTCGGCTCGTTCATCGTCTTTCTCTCGCTCGAACAGTTCATAGGCGGCCTCTCGCTGTTCAAACTGAACTTCTGGAGCTCCACGTACGTGATCTACGGCAGTCACGCCTACGTGGCGAATGCGGCGAATCTGGGCATCATCGCGTCGGCGCTCGCGCTCGCCGTGTTCGCGATTGTGTGGGTCGGCCTGCTCGTCATGATCCGCAAGGATTCGCCGCTCAACGTGCTCACCCATGTGTGGGTCTCGTTCATCATGTTCCTCGTCTTCGAGCTGGCCGCGCTCGCGATTCTGTTCTGCGGCGGATTCATGGCCGTCGCATAGCACACCCGGTCGCCGTACTGGGTTTGTCTCACTGGCTTATAAGCAAACTCGGAAGAGGTTACTTGATTGGTCTCATAAGACCGTCCCAGATGAAACAAATCAAGTAATGGCTGCTTGGTTTGTCTCGTTCGGAATCTGTGAGCGAGACAAACCAAGTACGGGAAATCTGAAACGTCTCACTGAGAGCGGACTTGTGAGACGAAGACGGGAAGCCGTACTTGGTTTGTTTCAGTAGGAGTTTGTTCGTGAGACCAATCGCGGATGTCGTACTTGGTTTGTCTCAGTGGGAGCCTGTCGGTGAGATCAAGACGAGGCGCATTACTTGGTTTGTCTCACCAGGAATCTGTGAGTGAAACCAAGCATGACGGCTTACTTGATTTGCCTCACCAAGAGGACACCAAGCGGAACCGAGAGCGCGGACGAAGTCGGATCATAGAATATGCGTGCGCGCAAGGTTCTCTTTCACATGTGCGCAGCTCTGGTGGAATTCGTCGATCTCCGCGTCGGACAGATCGAGGTGCATGACCTCCTCCACGCCGTCGGCGCCCACCACGCACGGCAGTGAGATGAAGAAGCCCTCCTCGCCATATTCGCCGGTGAGCAGCGTGGAGCATGCGGTGATGTAATGCTCGTTCGAGATGACCGCGCGCACGAGTCTGCACGCGGCGTCGGCCACCGCGAACTCGGTGCACTGCTTGCCGGCGTACGTGACATAGCCGCCCTTGCGCGCCTCGGCCTCGAGCTCGGCGTAGTCGAAGGCGAAGCGCTCCGGCTGCTCCACGGCAAGCTGGGAGAGCGGCTTGCCGCCGAAATACACATTGCTCCATGCAGCGAACTGGCTGTTGCCGTGCTCGCCGAGCATGTATGCGGTAATCGAATGCTGGTCGTAGCCAGTGACGCGCGACAGCACATACTTGAGTCTGCTCGAATCGAGCGCAGTGCCGGTGCCGATGATGCGCCGCGGATCCATGCCCGATTCCTTCCAGATTTCAGTGGCCACCACGTCGCAGGGGTTCGCAATCGTGATCCAGATGCCGTGGAATCCGGCGTCCGCAATCGTCTTGATGAACGTCTTCGCCGTGTCGGTGGTGAAGAAGAGCTCGCCGTCGCGGTCCTTGGACGACAGCGAGACGTCGCCGGCGCAGTTCACGATCACATCGCACTGCGCGAGCTGCGCGTAGTCATCGCTGCAGTTGTGCAGCGCCACATTGTGCGGGCAGAACGCGAGCGAATCGCCGAGGTCCTGCACTTCGGCGGCGAGTTTCTTGCTGCGGTCGCGCTCGCCCGAGCAGATCTCGGTCATGTACAGTTCGTCCGCGATGCCCTGCAACACCAGACTGTTCGCCACATGCGCGCCGACGTGACCCATGCCGACGATGCCGATTTTCGTGCAGATTCCCATTTCCTCCTCTCCTCTCTCATGCGTCTGTGACGCGGGTGTGACGCCGCCCCGCACGGATTCCGCTAATGCGGGGCGGAAATGCCTTTGAGTATATGAAGCGCAGATATCGCCAAAAGACGGTGTGTCGGCCACGTACGTCGTGGGCGAACAAAAAGGTCGCATCGTGGTCGCCTGCGGCTGCGGGGCGCGTGGGATGTCCATCGTCCGCTCCAGTGCGTAGAATAGTCGATTGGCGTGTTTCGCCCGCGGATAGAGAGCGCTCCGGCATGAGGCCGGTGGCACCGCGCAGTTACAAGGAGGATGCCGTGGCACTGACGGCTGAAGAAAAGCAGGACATCATCGCTAAGTACGCTACCCATGAGGGTGACACGGGCTCCCCGGAGGTCCAGATCGCACTGCTCACCAAGCGCATTGCCGATCTCACCGAGCACCTGAAGTTCCACAAGCACGACCACCACTCCCGTCGTGGTCTGCTGCTCATGGTCGGCGATCGCCGTCGTCTTCTCGACTACCTGAAGAAGGTCGACATCGAGCGTTACCGCTCCCTGATCGAGCGTCTCGGCCTGCGCCGCTAGTCTTGTGCCCGAGCTCTGCCGGAGTTCGGGCCTTTTTGTATTCGGTTCGTACCCGGCAATTCGCGAATGGGTTCATGGATTGCCGGATTGCCGTGGAATGCTGGGAGCACATGCGGAGGATGACGTGGCCGCCTGCGACATCGCTTAATTCGTGAGAGAACCCACGCGGGGGCGCGCGAGAGACGGTATACAATCTGAAGTTGGTGAGAATGCGCCGGGACGGCGCAATCGGCATGTTCGCCGGCAGGGCGCCGGCGATGCGGGATACGCCCGTGGGCGCGTGGATGTTTGCGCGCCTGAATGTATGTAGGTAAAGAAAATAACTAAAGGAGGAACCCTATGGAGGGTCCCGAAATCAAGGCTGTTGAAGCCGTAATTGACAATGGTTCGTTCGGCAAGCGCACGGTGCGCTTCGAGACCGGACGGCTCGCACAGCAGGCGGACGGCGCCGTGGCCGCATACCTGGACGACGATTCGATGGTGCTTTCCACCACGACCGCCGGCTCCAGCCCGAAGGAGAACTACGACTTCTTCCCGCTCACCGTGGACGTGGAGGAGAAGATGTACGCGGCCGGCAAGATCCCCGGCTCGTTCTTCCGCCGTGAAGGCCGCCCGAGCTCCGAGGCCATTCTGGCCTGCCGCATCATCGACCGTCCGCTGCGTCCGCTCTTCCCGCACACGCTGCGCAACGAGGTGCAGGTCGTGGAGACCGTGCTCGCCGTGAACCCGGAGGATTCCTACGACGTGCTCGCCCTGAACGCGGCCTCCGCATCCACGCTCATCTCCGGTCTGCCGTTCACCGGCCCGGTCGGCGGCGTGCGACTCGCGCTGATCGACGGCCAGTGGGTCGCGTTCCCACGTTGGAGCGAACGTGAACGCGCCGTGTTCGAAATCGTGGTGGCCGGCCGTGTGGCCGAAAGCGGCGACGTCGCCATCGCCATGATCGAGGCCGGCGCCGGCAAGAACGCATGGAACCTCATTTACAACGAGGGCCAGGCCAAGCCCGATGAAGAGGTCGTGGCCGGTGGTCTGGAAGCCGCCAAGCCGTTCATCAAGGTGCTGTGCGATGCGCAGAACGAGCTCAAGCGCCTCGCCGCCAAGGAGACCCGCGAGTTCACGCTGTTCCCCGAGTACACCGAAGACCTGTACAACCGCATCGACGAGATTGCGCATGCCGACCTGGATGGGGCGCTGTCGATCGCCGAGAAGCTGCCGCGTCAGGAGCGCATCGCCGAGATCAAGCAGCGCGTCAAGGACACGCTGTCCGTCGAGTTCACCGACATGGACGAGATGGAGAAAGACAAGGAGATCGGCAACGCGTTCAAGGAGCTGCAGCGCCAGATCGTGCGCCGTCGCATCCTCACGCAGGACTACCGCATCGACGGCCGTGGCCTGCGTGACATCCGTACGCTCTCCGCCGAGATCGACGTGGTGCCCCGCGTGCATGGCTCCGCTCTGTTCCAGCGCGGCGAAACGCAGATCCTGGGCATCACCACGCTCAACATGCTCAAGATGGAGCAGCAGATCGACGCCCTGTCGGGCCCGACCACCAAGCGCTATATGCACAACTACGAGATGCCGCCGTATTCGACCGGCGAGACCGGTCGCGTCGGCTCCCCGAAGCGCCGCGAAATCGGCCACGGTGCCCTCGCCGAGAAGGCCATCGTGCCGGTGCTTCCCAGCCGTGAGGAGTTCCCGTACGCCATCCGCCAGGTTTCCGAAGCTATCGGATCCAACGGTTCCACCTCTATGGGCTCCGTGTGCGCCTCAACGCTGTCGCTGCTTGCAGCCGGCGTGCCGCTCAAGGCACCGGTGGCCGGCATCGCGATGGGCTTGGTCTCCGGCGATGTGGACGGCCAGCACATCTACAAGACGCTCACCGACATTCTCGGTGCCGAGGACGCCTTCGGCGACATGGACTTCAAGGTCGCCGGCACCGCCGACTTCATCACCGCCCTGCAGCTCGACACCAAGCTCGACGGCATTCCGGCCGACGTGCTCGCCGGCGCGCTCAAGCAGGCCCATGAAGCACGCAAGACCATTCTCGAGGTGATCAACGAGTGCATCGACGGCCCGGCCGAGATGAGCCCGTTCGCACCGCGCATCATCACCACCGCCGTTCCGGTGGACAAGATCGGCGAGGTCATTGGCCCGAAGGGCAAGATGATCAACCAGATTCAGGAAGACACCGGCGCCGAGATCGCGATCGAAGACGACGGCACCGTCTACATCTCCTCCGAAGGTGGCGAGGCCGCCGAGAAGGCGAAGCAGATCATCGACGAGATCGCCAACCCGCACGTGCCGCAGGCCGGCGAGACCTACAAGGGCACCGTGGTGAAGACCACATCGTTCGGCGCTTTCGTCAACCTGACGCCGGGCACCGACGGCCTGCTGCACATCTCGCAGATTCGCAACCTCGCCGATGGCCAGCGCATCGACGCCGTCGAGGACGTGCTCAAGGAAGGCGATTCCGTGGAGGTCGTGGTGCAGGGCGTCGACGACCGCGGCAAGATCTCCCTGGCCATCCCGGGCTTCGAGAACCAGGCGAACAATGCCGGTGGACGCCGTTCCGACGACCGTCCGCGCCGTGATGACCGCCGTCATTCCGACGACCGCCGCCGTGACGATCGTCCGCGCCGCCGTTCCGATGATCGCGATGACCGTGACGATCGCGATGACCGTCCGCGCCGCCGTTCCGACGACCGTGACCGTGACTACGACGACCGTCCGCGCCGTCGCCGTGACTACGACGATGACCGTGATTACGATGATCGTCCGCGTCGCCGCTCACACCGTGACTACGATGACGATCGCGATTACGATGATCGTCCGCGCCGCTCCGACCGCCGCCGTGACGACGATCGCGATGATCGTCCGCGCCGTCGCCGCAATGATGATCGCAATCCGCGCTATGTCGCCGATGAGAACTACGACGAATACCGCGAGGGACGTGAGGTGCGCCACGAGCGTCCGCGTCGTCGCGTGCGCCGCGACTTCGATCCGTTCGACGACTGAGCCGAACATCCGGGCGTTCTGAATCGACTGGATCGATTTAGATAGCGTGTTTGCATAAGGGAGGATCCGGCAATGCCGATCCTCCCTTTGTCATATCCAGGCGCTTTCCATTCATGTGCCGAGACGGACAGACATCTAGGTGATGTCGGGGAATCCGGACATTCGCAGCCATGCTGATGGGCGTGATCCGCAAAGCCTCTCACGAGCTGGACGCCGATTATGTGAGGGTATGGTGAAATGCGATAATCATGCCATTGCGTGCGCATCGGGCGCATGGAAGGAGAAGATATGAGCGGTTGGATTATCGCGCTGATTGTGATTGCAATCATTCTCGTGCTGGCGATCTGGGTCATCGGCATGTACAACAGCCTCATCGGCATGCGCAACCGGGTCGGCAACAGCTGGGCGCAGGTGGATGTGCTACTCAAGCAGCGTGCGGACCTCATTCCGAATCTCGTGGAGGTCGTGAAAGGGTACGCCACGCATGAGTCGACCGTGTTCGAACAGGTGACGAAAGCACGCGCCGGCGTCGTGGAAGTCGCGAACAACCCGAATTCCACGCTCGAGCAGCGCGCTGCAGCCGAGCAGGCACTCACCAACGCGATGGTGAATCTGCGGGCGATTGTCGAAGCATACCCGGACCTCAAGGCGAACCAGAACTTCCTCGACCTGCAGGGACGCCTCGCCAGCCTTGAAGATAAGATCGCCTATGGCCGCCAGTTCTACAACGACACCGTGCTCAAGTACAACAACCGCATCATGCAGGTGCCCACGAACATCATCGCCGGCATGTTCCACTTCCAGCCGGCCCAGTATTTCGCCGCGGACGACGCCGATCGCTCGGTCCCGCAGGTCAAGTTCTGAGTTCCCGCGCCCCGCGTATGCGCATGGCCGTATACGCGGGGCGTTCGTATACTCTACCGTATACTCTGCGCGCTTCGCGTGCGATGCAAGGACATCGATGAAGAAACTCTCACGCTCCGTTTTCAGCTCATTCACCATCAGCTGCATCATCATTGTGGCGACGCTGCTCCTCGGCTACTTCGTGGCCACCGACGCCAACGATTCGGATCTGAGCTACCGCACGCTCGACTACAATGTGCGGGTGGAAGACAACGGCGATCTGCGCATCCGCGAGACCGTCGACGTCAAGCTCGACTCCCGCAAGGACTCCGACGACAATCCAAAACCGTGGAAACAGCTGTACCAGCAGTACACGCTCAGGTCGTCGAATCTGACCAACATCACGAACATCAGCGTGAAGAACCTCACCTCGGGGGAGGAATACACGCAGACCGAACCGCAGTCGCCCTCCGGCATCTCGAACTCCACCTGGAACGAGAAGTTCGCCAGACGCTGGTACATAGCCGATGTCACCGACGGCGACACGAATCCGAAGCCCTATGAACCATTGACCGACGGTCTCGCCTCAAGCGGCAGTGATGGTGTGGTGACAAAGACGGTGGAAATAGGTTGGAACATCCCAGCCACACAATCGTCCAGCAGCAAGCGATTCCAGATCGACATGACATGGGAGGGCGTGACGACCGCCTACAACGACGTCGCGAAATTCCAGTGGGAGCCCTTCGGTGCGAAGAACCAGACGCCAATCGGCGTGATGACGACGACCGTGGAGTTCCCCGCAGGCGTGACGAGGAGCGACTCGTGGGCATGGCTGCATTACAGCGGCAACTCAAGCACGGAGCGAACAGCCAACGGGCTCAAGTTCACCGCCTACAACGTCAGATCCGGGCAGTACCTCGACCTTGTGGCGATGATCGGCACCAACCACATGCACGGTGTGACGCGTCATGTGGACGAAAACACGAAGCAGTGGACGCTTGACGACGAGACCCGTCAGGAGCGCGAATGGCATGAGCGGCAACGCCGGAATGCACAGCTGCGCATCGTGCTGTGGGTTGCCATTGCGGTGGCAGGTGCGCTGCTCGCGTTCTTCGGCATACGTTCCGCCATTCGCAGTGTGGATGCGGCCAAATACAAGGGCGACATCGAATACTGGCGTGAGCCGCCCAGCATGAGTCCTGCGGCGGCGGTCCAGCTCTACGACATCGTGATGGGCGTGCGCAACGGCGGGGTGACGCTCGCGAACCGCGAGATGGCGTCGACCATGATGTCGCTGGTGAGCAAGGGGGCAATCGCCGTGTACCCGGGCAAGGCCGAACTCTACCGTGGCATCGACATGTCGCGCGCCAACTCGGCCGGTCTCGCGCAGATGCTTTCGTCGAACGGGGCGAGCGAGAAGGAGCTCACGAAGACGAGCACGATTGTGATCATGCCGCGCGCGCTGGCCGAGCATCATGAGGAGCTGAACCTATGCGGTTCGGAGGAACGTCTGCTCGGCATTCTGATGGAGGCGTACAAGCGCATCCACTCGCCGGTGTTCGACCTCAAGCAGATGAACAAGGCGTTCAGGAAATGGACGAACGGATACAAGGCGGTCGAGAAGTTCAATGCGGCCTGCAAGGCCGAACTCGAATCACTGCACGCCACCAGATCCGTCGGCACGGCGGCGGTGACCTGCGGCATCCTCGGCATCATCGTCGGCATTGCAAGCGCATTCTACTTCATTGCGGCGGAGCATAATTTTGCGCTCGCATTGTGCATCAGCCTGCCCATCACCGTGCTGTGTCTGTTCGCGCTCGTCTACTGCACCACCACCGGCATCACCGATTCCGGCCAGCAGTATGCAGGGCAGGTGCGGGGACTGGCCAAATACCTCGAGGACTTCAGCGAGTTCAGCGACCGCGGCGTGCTCGATCTGACGTTGTGGGACCGCTACCTCGTGTATGCGACGGCATTCGGCATCTCGAAGAAGGCGCTGCGACAGCTGGCCGTCGCCTACCCGCAGGTCGCCGACTCGGATTGGCTCGATTCGAACGCCACAGGTCTCGGCCTGCTCTACTGGTCCACCAGACCGTCGACGATCATCGGTGCGGGCATAGGCAATGCGCTCGCCAACGGCACCGGCTCGTTTGGTGGTTTCGCCGGCGGATTTGTGGACATCGGCACACAGCTCAATTCGGGCTTCTCGTCGATTCAGTCCACGATCCGTTCCGCGGCACCCTCGTCAAGCTCCGGTTCGGGCGGCTCGTTCGGTGGCGGCGGTTTCGGCGGCTCCGGCGGTGGTTCGGGCGGCGGCTCATTCGGCGGCCGTTAGAAGTCCCAATCGTCGTCGTCGGTCTCCTCGGCCTTGCCCATGACGTAGGAGCTGCCGGAACCCGAGAAGAAGTCGTGGTTCTCGTCGGCATTCGGCGAGAGCGCGGCCAGGATCGCCGGGTTCACATCGCAGATCTCGCTTGGGAACAGGGCCGGGTAACCGAGGTTCATCAGCGCCTTGTTCGCGTTGTAGTGTAGGAACTTCTCCACGTCGTCGGCGAGACCGACCTCGTCGTAGAGCGAATGGGTGTATTCCACCTCGTTCTCGTAGAGTTCGTTCAGCAGATCGTAGGTGTATGCCTCCATCTCAGCGCGCTTGGCGTCGCTTGCCATCTCGAGGCCCTTCTGGTATTTGTAGCCAATGTAGTAGCCGTGCACGGCCTCGTCGCGAATGATCAGTCGGATTACGTCGGCCGTGTTCGTCAGCTTCGCATGGCTCGAGAAGTACATGGGCAGGTAGAATCCGGAGTAGAACAGGAACGATTCGAGCAGCGTCGACGCCACCTTGCGCTTCAACGGGTCGTCGCCCTCGTAGTAGTCGAGCACAATCTGCGCCTTGCGCTGCAGGTGCGGGTTCTTTTCGCTCCAGTCGAAGGCCTCGTCGATCTCACGTGTGGAGCACAGCGTGGAGAAAATGGACGAATAGCTCTTCGCATGCACGCTCTCCATGAACGCGATGTTCGTGTACACGGCCTCCTCGTGTGGGGTGAGCGCGTCAGGGATCAGGCTCACCGCGCCCACGGTGCCCTGGATTGTGTCGAGCAACGTGAGCCCGGTGAATACGCGCATCGTGAGCGTGTGCTCGGCTTCGCTCATCTGCCGCCAATCCGGAATGTCATTCGAAACCGGCACTTTCTCGGGCAGCCAGAAATTGCCGGTGAGACGATCCCAAACCTCCAGGTCCTTCTCGTCATCCAATCGGTTCCAGTTGATGGCGGTGACGCGGTCGATGAGTTTTGGCATGACAGATCCTTTCAATAAATATCGGCGAATGCGTGCCCGTCAGAGCATGCAGCTGACGCAGCCGGCGACTTCGGTGCCTTCGAGCGCCCGCTGGCGGATGCGTATGTAATAGAGCGTCTTGATTCCCCTGCGCCACGCGTAGATCTGCGCTTTGTTCAGGTCGCGCGTCGTCACCGTGTCGGGGAAGAACAGTGTGAGCGAGAGCCCCTGGTCCACATGCGGCGTGGCCTCGGCGTAGGTGTCGACGATCGCTTTCCAGCCGATTTCGTAGGCGTCGTCGTACAGGTCGAGGTTGTCGTTCGTCATGTACGGCGCCGGGTAATACATGCGGCCGATCTTGCCTTCCTTGCGAATCTCGATCTTCGAGGCAATCGGGTGGATCGAACTCGTGGCGTGGTTGATGTACGAGATCGATCCGGTGGGCGGCACCGCCTGCAGATACTGATTGTAGATGCCGTCGCGCAGAATCTCGCCTTGCAGTTCGCGCCAGTCGCGTGCGGTGGGAATCTGCACACCGAAGCGTTCGAACAGTGCGCGCACGGTCTCGGTACGCGGTTCGGTGTCGAGGGAGCCGTCGAGATACTTGTCGAAGTAATTGCCGTCGCCGGGCTGCCTGGCGTACGCAGAGTCGGCGAAGCGCGCGAACGCGTGGCCGTTCTCGACGGCGAGGGCATGCGAGGCGCGGTAGGCGTGGAATGCGACCGTCTCAAAATACATGTTCGTGAAATCGAGCGCCTCCGCAGAACCGTACCGTATGCCTTCGCGGGCAAGAAAGCCGTGCAGATTCATCTGACCAAGCCCGATGGCATGCCCCTCCTCGTTCGCGCGGGCGATCGACGGCACTGCGCCGATATGCGTGTGCTGTGAGACCGCGGTGAGCGCGCGAATCGCCGTCTCCACCGGACCGGCTAGCCCGGCGTCCATTGCGCGCGCAATGTTGAGCGAACCGAGATTGCAGCTCACGTCGCGGCCGACATGCGCATAGCTCAGGTCCTCGTTGTAGGTGCTTGGTTCCTGCACCTGCAGAATCTCCGAGCACAGATTGCTCATCGTGATGCGCCCGTCAATCGGATTCGCCGCATTCGCCGTGTCTTCGAACAGCAGGTACGGGTAGCCGGATTCGAATTGGATCTCGGCGAGCGTGGTGAAGAACTCGCGCGCGTCGATGAACGTCTTGCGAATGCGGTCGTCTGCAAGCATCTCCTCGTATTTTGCAGTGACGTTGACATCCGCGAACGGCACGCCATACACGCGCTCCACGTCGTACGGGCTGAACAATGCCATCTTCTCGCGGCGCTTCGCCAACTCGAACGTGATGTCGGGGATCACCACGCCGAGCGCGAGCGATTTGATGCGGATCTTCTCGTCCGCATTCTCGCGCTTCGTGTCGAGGAACTTCAGGATGTCGGGGTGATGCGCGTGCAGATACACCGCGCCGGCACCTTGGCGAGCGCCGAGCTGGTTCGCATAGCTGAACGAGTCCTCGAGCAGTTTCATCACGGGGACGACTCCGCTCGACTGGTTCTCGATGTGCTTGATCGGCGCGCCCTCCTCCCGCAGATTGCTCAGCAGCAATGCCACGCCGCCGCCGCGTTTGCTCAGCTGGAGCGCCGCGTTGATGCCGCGTGAGATCGACTCCATATTGTCTTCAATGCGGACCAGAAAGCAGCTGACCGGCTCGCCGCGCTGTGCTTTGCCGAGGTTGAGAAACGTGGGCGTGGCCGGCTGGAGCCGGCCGAGCACGATCTCGTCCAGCGTGCGCATGGCCATCGGCTCGTCGCCGTCGGCCAGCGCGAGCGAGACGGCAGCTGCGCGCTGCGGGAAGTCCTCCAGGTAATGCTCGCCGTCGAAGGTCTTCAACGCGTAGGAGCGGTAGAACTTGAACGCGCCCAGGAACGTCTCGAAACGGTACGGCAATGCGTCGGCATGCGCATAGAACACGTCGAGGAACTCGGGGGAGTATTTGCTGAACACGTCGTATTCGTAGTAGTGGTGGTCCATCAGATAGCGCAGGCGTTCGCGGGTGCTTTCGAAATGGATCATGCGCGGGGCCACGTGTTCGGCGAGGAAGGCATCCACAGCCTCGTGGTCCTTGTCGAACTGGATGTTGCCGTCCTCGTCGTAGAGATTCAGCATGGCATTGAGGGAATGGTAGTCTGCGGTCATTGCAGGGTCTTTCGGTCGGTGGGGGATTGAATGAAGAAGCGGCGGACGCCCTCGCGCACGGCATGGACGTCTTCCTGGGTGCCCATGAGTTCGAAGCGGTACATGAGCGGCACATGGCATTTGCGGGAGATGATGGGGCCGGCGGCCGCGTAGGCCTCGCCGAAGTTCGTGTTGCCGGAGGCGATCACCCCGCGGATCCACTCGCGGTTCGCGGGGTCGTTGAGGAAGCGCTTGACTTGCGGAGGCACCGCTTTGCGCGCATTGCCGCCGCCATAGGTGGGCACGATGATGATGTACGGTTCGCGCACGTTGAGCGGTGCCGCATTGGGCTGCAGCGGTATGCGGAACACGTTGACGCCGCACGAGGGGAAATCGCAATGTTCCACGAACCGTTCGGTGTTGCGCGACGCCGACGAGAAGTAGACGACGGCGCTCATGCGCGCACGCCGCTCGCTGAGGGGACGGTCTGCAGTCTGCGTGCGACATCGCGAATCCTGTCGGGGCGGTAGCCGGTCCAGAAGTCCGAGTCCACGCACACGACCGGCGCCTGACGGAAACCGGCTTCCTGCAGTGTGGCGAGCGCGATCGGGTCGGTGGTGATGTCGACGACGGTGTAGGGGGCGCCGAGTCTGTCGAACGCGCGTTTGGTGGCCGCACACTGCGGGCAGTTCGGTTTCGAATAGATGGTGATGTGCATTCGGTTCCTTCCGCTGTGCATGGGTGGGTACGTCTGCCAAAAACAATACCTTGTGTTTGAGTTTGCAGTGAACCACTACATCTAGTGTTTCGGTGTGTGAGGAACGCCACAAAGTGCCCGCTGCGTGCGTGTTTCAACGCGTGTTGCGCGCGGGGTGTGGACGCGCGGCTGCCGGGAGTGTGATATTTCCCACACGGCACGCCGTCATGTTCGCCGCCAGCATGCCCGGGTGTGTCGGCGGCGAGGTACAGTCTGTTCCCGCGCGCGCATAACATGTAAGGAAACACCGGTAGCAGATAGGGAGCAGCATGGTATTGCATAGGAATCTGGGCCCGTTCGACACCACGGCCATAGGCTTGGGCGAGATGCCGCTGACGATCGAGAACAATCTGGGGCCAAAAATGGGTGTGGAGACCATCCACGCCGCACTCGACGCGGGTTGCCGCCAGATTGACACGGCATGGGCGTACTACTGCTCCGGAGGCGAGGAGCAGACCGGCGAGAAGCTCGTGCGCGAGGCGCTCTCCAGCTGGGACGGTCCACGTGACGAAGTGCTCGTGGCCACCAAGGTGGGGCACTTTCGCAACTTCACCGACGGTAAACCCACCTGGGATGTGGACGGCAGCCCGGAGAACCTGATCAAGCGCGCCAAGCAGAGCGCATTCGAACTCGGTGTCGACACGATCGACCTGCTGTACTTCCACCGCCCCGACCCGAAGATCCCGTACGGCGAGTCATGCGAGGCGATGAAGGAGATTCGCTCCATGGGCATCGCGCGCGAGATCGGCATTTCGAACGCGTCCATCGAGCAGATCGACATTGCGCGCGAGATTCTCGGCGACTCGCTGATCGCCGTGCAGAACCAGTTCTCGCCGATCTACACCGAGACAGCCGACACACTCGACTACTGCAGCAAGGTGGGGCTGAGCTTCGTGTGCTGGAGCCCGCTCGGCGGCTTCCGCAAGCCGAAGGACGAGTCGAAGTTCGACCCGTTCCTCGAGGTGGCCGAAGCGCATGGCGTGAGCTACCAGCAGGTCGTGCTCGCATGGGAGCTCGCCAAGGGAAGCCACGTGTTCGTGATTCCGGGTGCGCACCGCCCCGCCACGATCCTCGACTCGCTCAAGGCCGGCGATCTCGAACTCACGCCGGAGGAGCTCGCCAAGCTCGGCTGAGTCCGGGCGCCCGGCATAGGTTCGGCATAGGTCATGCGGCACCTTGCGCGGAATTTCCGTGTGGCGTGCTGTTTTGCTGTCTCGTTGTGGTTCGTTTCGCGGAAACATCCGTGTGATGTGCCGCAGATGCCCCTCTTTGCGGTCGGTTGTTAGGAAGGTTCCGTGAAGTGGGTCACAGCGGGGCCCTTCGGAGATCCGTTGCTCGGAGGCTTCCGTGAAATGGGTCGCGGAACGGTCTGGAGACGGCATGGCATACGGATTGTTCCCAGAGACGGGGCGTGGCTGTGCCGCCCGCTATACTGTGTGGTCTGCATTCCCGTGAACCCAAGCGAAGTGTGGTGGCATGAAACGTCGTAGCAAACCAGAGGTGCTCGCGCCGGCAGGCAATCTGCGCGGGTTGAAGACCGCCGTCGATTACGGCGCCGACGCCGTGTATTGCGGCGGCAAGTCGTTCGGCATGCGTTCGGCGCCGCGCAATCTGAGCCTCGACGACTTCCGCGAGGGTGCCGCGTATGCACATGAGCGCGGCGCGCGCGTCTATGTCACGCTCAACATTCTGCCGCGCAACAACGAGATCACGGCGATAGAACGGTACATCGAAGATCTGCGCACCACCGGCGTGGATGCGCTGATTGTCACCGACATCGGCGTCATGATGCTCGCGCATAGGATCGCGCCCGAACTCGAACTGCATGTGAGCACGCAGGCCGGTGTGACGAATTACCTGGCGGCGAACGCCTTGTATGACCTCGGTGCGCGTCGCGTGGTGCTCGCACGCGAGATGGATTTGCAGGCGGTGCGCGACATTCGCGCGAACATTCCCGACGACCTCGACATCGAGACGTTCGTGCACGGGTCGATGTGCATGGCGTTCTCGGGGCGCTGCCTCATCTCGAACTACCTGACCGGCCGCGACGGCAATCATGGCGAATGCGCACAGCCGTGCCGTTGGAAATACTCGCTCGTCGAGGAGAAGCGGCCCGGGCAGGTGTTCCCGGTGGAGGAGACCTCGCAAGGCACGTATCTGTTCAATTCGCAGGACATGAACATGATGGCGCATCTCGACGATCTGATCGATTCGGGGGCGACGTCGCTGAAGATCGAAGGGCGCTCGAAGTCCGCGTACTATGTGGCTGCGATGACGAACGCGTACAAGACCGCGGTGAACGAATACATGGTGCAGCGCGGATTCGAAGACGAAGCGGGCAACGAGCTCAAGCCGTTCCATGACCGTGTGGTGCGCGCCGGTGAGGAAGAGTTTGCAGATTCCGCACGCGACACGATCATGCTCAATGCCGACGCCGCGTTCGCCGGCATGCCGAACTGGGACAGCGCGAACGACGAAGGCGAGACCGGCGAGATCTCGAACCGCCAGGCGCGCAGAACCGGTCTCAAGCGCCAGGGGCAGCTCGTGGAGGAGTCCGACGACGGGTGGCGGCATGCACCCGTGCGACCGGCACCGCATGTGGAGTTGCCGCAATGGCTCATGGAGGAGCCGTACAAGGTGGCGCACCGCGATTACAGCACCGGCTTCTACTACCCGGAGCAGAAGGTGACGCAGAACACCGATCGCAGCGCATACTTCCGCGATTGGCTCGTGGTGGGCGAGGTGCTCTCGTGGAGCCCCGAGGAGGGCGGTCGCGTGACGATCATGAGCCGCAACAAGGTGGAACCGGGCCAGCTCGTCGAGTTCCTGCTGCCCGGGCGCGCGCCGCTCGAGTACGTCGTGCCGGACGGCGGCATACGCGACGCCGACGGCAACGAGGTGCCGATGGTGAACAATCCGGCCCATGTGTTCTCGTTGCCGTTGGACGTGGAGGTTCCGGTGAACGCCGCGTTGCGCTCGCGCACGAAGAAGCCGACACTCAAGGCGGAGTGAGCGCTGCTCGTTGGCCATTGTGTGCATTGGGCGCAGATTGGCTGACGGACAACGCTGCCCATTGGCCATTTGCGTTGCAATGCGGAAAGAGGCCAATGGGTGGGGCAGGATTGTCGAAGATGCCTTCGGTCCGGCTCGTCGGTCGGTCATTTCGTGCAGGTGGGCACGATTCAGCCGGTGAGGAACGTGCCTCAACGGCATTTTCGAGCCGAACTACGCAAAGTGGCCACAGGAAGACGCGACAGGATGTGTGCAAAGGGGCCCAGGATGCTTAGACCAGAGCTGAAGGCGCTTGTGCGGTTGGTGTTGGCGGCTATTGTGTGACGTATGAGTGAACAAGAACAGCATACGGATGAACAGAACGCGAACGCGGCACCCAAGCCGATGCAGATCAATCTCGATGACCTGCTCAAGGCGGTGCAGGCGCATGGGCAGAAGACCGTGGAGCAGGAAGACAAGGCCGCACGCGAAGGGGTGAAGGGCGCCGACGGCAAGACCTATGACGATGCCATTCTCGACAGCTCGGCCATCGAACCCACCGACGACGAGGGCAACCCGATTCCAGTGACGATTCCGGTGGTGCTCTCGCCCGGCATCACCGTCATCTACACCACCCGTCTGGGAGGCGTGAGCGCCGAGGAATGGGCGCACTTTAATCTTGGAGGCAAGTCCGGCGACGACCCCGTTGCCGTGGAGCGCAACCGCGAGGCGCTTGCCGACGAACTCCATGTGAAGCTCTCGCTCATCGACCAGGTGCATTCGGGCAAGTCGGTGGACATCGACGAGGTCTATACCGAGAACAAGCCGTTTGGTTTCGACGCCTCCGGTTCCCATACCGAGGCCCAGGCCAAGGCGAAGCGTGCGGGCGAGCCGGTGGTGGACGACGTTGAGTCCGAGAACGCCGAAGTGCAGGTGATCGAAGGCGATGCCCAGGTGACCTGCCGCAAGGACATCGCCATTGGTGTGTTCGCCGCGGACTGCCTGCCGGTGCTGCTCGCCGACCCGCAGGCCGGGGTCATCGCCGCCGCACACTGTGGGCGCAAGGGCCTGCAGCGCAATGTGATCGCCGCCACCGTCGACATGATGGTGAAGAAAGGTGCCTCCAAGGAGAACATCGTCGCCACGCTCGGTCCGGCCATCTGCGGAGATTGCTACGAGGTGGGCGACCAGATCGCCGACGAATTCGACGCGCAGTTTCCGGGCACCTTCACGCTGACCCGCTTCGGCGGCCCCGGCATCGACCTCAACAAGGCGGCGCTGATGGAGTTGCACCAGGCCGGGATCAAGGACGACCACATCTTCTCCTCGCAGCCGCGCGTCAATGCCGCCACGCAGTACCTGTCGCAGGACGCCGAGCTCGAGGAGCTGTGCCGTGAGGACAACGAGGGAGACCCGGCGCTTGAGGAGCGCATCAAGGGCATTCGCCACAGCATGTGTACGCTGGAGAACCCGCTGTGGTTCTCGCATCGCCGCGCCGAACTCGCCCACAAGAGGCATGAGGGCCGCATGCTGGCGCTCATTGTGCGTTCCTGAACGTTCATACACAGATTGGATACAACATGACTCAGCAAACCAAGGTCCCCGTGGTCGCCGTCGTGCTTGCCGCCGGCTCGGGCGTCCGTTTCGACCCCGCAAATCCGAAACAGCTGGTGGCATTGAACGGCAAGCCGATCGTCGCATGGAGCATCGAGGCATTCGAGAACGACGAACATGTGGACGACATCGTCGTCGTGGTGAACAACACCGTGCGTGAGGCCGTCGAGCAGCTCATTGACGATGCCTCATACGCCAAGGTGCGCGCGATCATCACCGGAGGCGCCGAACGCAGCGATTCCACCGAGGCCGCGCTCACCGCGCTCGCCGACGCCGGCATTCCGCAGGATGCCAAGATTCTCATCCACGACGCCGTGCGCCCGTTCGTCTCCCGTCAGGAGATTGACGGCTGCATCGACGCGCTCGACGAGTTCACGGCGGCCACCGTGGCCTGCCCCTCCACCGACACGATTTTGCTCACACAAGACCTGGGTGACCGCGAGGTGATCCAGTCGGTGCCCGAACGCCGCCATTCGTCCCGCGCGCAGACCCCGCAGGCCTTCCGCTTCGGCACAATCCGCGACGCCTATGCGAAGGCGGCCGGCGACCCGGATTTCCAGCCCACCGACGACACCCGCGTGGTCGTCGACTATCTGCCCGACCAGCCGGTTGCGATCGTCGGCGGATCGCCGCGCAACATGAAGGTGACCACGCAGGACGACATGCCGCTTGCCCGCGCGCTGGCGAATGCGCTTGCCGGCGCCCCGCACGAACCGCAGAACGAACGGCAGCGCGCCGCCAAGGAGCAGCTGCATGCCATGTTCGGCAAGGCATTCGGCGTCGAAGGCGAGTGACATGCAGGAACTTTCGGTGGTGATGTCGGGCTTCGACCCGTATGAGGATGTGACGGCGAATCCGGCGCTGATCATACCGGACGCCCTTGCCGAACAGGGCATGGGCGGCGCAATGGACGATGACGACGACCTCAAGGACGTCGCCATCACCGTGCACGCCGTGCACATGCCGGTCAGTTTCTCCAAGGCGTGGCCGATTCTCGAGGCCGCGCTCGAGGAGCACCGCCCGCAGATCGTCGTGGCGACCGGTTTGAAGGGGGCGTCCCGTGGCATTCTGTTGGAACGCTGCGCCATCAACGTCAAAGACACGAGCAGGCCGGACGCCGACAACAAGGTGCCGAGCCACCATGTGATCAATGCGGCCGGCCCCGCGGCATACTGGACCGGGTTGCCGTTGAATGCCATACTCGGTTCGTTCGCCGCAGACGAGATTCCGGCATCGCTCAGCTCGAACGCCGGCACCTTCGTGTGCAACGCGCTATTCTACAAGCTGCAGGACTGGGCATCGCGCCAGGGTCGCACGCTGAGCGGCTTCGTCAATCTGCCGCCCGTGGACGAGCGCGAACACTCGCAGCATGGGCTCACGCTCGACCAGCAGATTCGCGCCGGCCGCGACGTGATCCGCGAGACCGCACGCTACTATGTCAAACCGATCGGCGTGAACACGCTCATTGCATAGTCGCCGTCTCGTCTGCAGATTGCCGCAGGCATGCGGGTAACCTGCAAAACATACGCTCAATGTGATTTTTGCGGACGTCTGCGCGTTTTCCGCGGGCCGACGCATTAAAGTGCAGTTATATATGCGTTTGCATTCGGCAATCGGAAAGGTTTGAACATGGTGGATCGTTTCCCGGTAGTTCTGCGCGGCTATGACAAGGAGCGCGTGGACGAGGCGATGCTGGCGGCACAGAACAGCATCGACCGTCTGCGCGAACAGGTGAAGGCAGGCGACGACACGGTGCTGCAGCTGCAGGCGCAACTGCAGGAGGAGAAGAACCGCAAGGCGAACACCGACAACTCGTTCGCCTCGCTGGGCGCCAACGCCCAGCAGATGCTCGCCTCCGCCGAGCAGACGAGCACCGAACTACTCGAACGTGCCAAGAAGGACGCGGCCTCCGCGCGCACGGAAGCGCAGTCGCAATCCCAGACGCTCGTGAACAACGCCAAACTCGACGCCCAGCACCTGGTCGACGACGCGCAGGCGAAGGCCGACACCATTCTCAAGAACGCGCAGAGCGAGGCGAACACCATCGTGACGAACGCCCGTCAGGAAGCCGAGCAGCTGCGCGCCTCCACTGCGAAGACGGTGAGCGACCAGCGTCAGGCGCTCGACCTCGAGCTGACGAACTCGCGCGAGGAGCACAAGAAGCGCCTCGCCTCCGAACGTGCCCAGCAGGAGCGTGAGATCGCGGATCTGAGCGCACAGACCGCCAAGACGATCTCCGAGCAGCGCAAAAGCGCGAACGAGGAGATGGCGCGACTCAAGAGCGAGACGAACGACCAGATCGAGACCGCGCTCGCCGACGCCAACAAGAAACTGGCCGATGTGCGCGAGCAGGTGTCGAAACTCATGACCGAGGCGCAGCGCAAGGCCGGCGAGATCACCGATGCCGCCAAGGCGCATGCGCAGGAGATCACCGATGCCGCCGAGGTGAACCGCACGCAGACGATGAGCCAGGTGAATGCGGAGGTGGAGCAGATTCGCGCCGACATCGCCGCCCAGCAGGATGAGGCGACCAAGAAGGTGCAGGAACTGCTGCAGAGCCTTGAGGAAAGCCGCAAGAGCGCCAAGGAGGAGGCCGAGAAGGAGATCGGGCAGGCCAAGCAGGCCCGCGAGGAGGCCGACACCTACGCCGCCGAGAAGCGCGAGTCGGCCGACACCGAGGCCCGTGAGATCGTGCGCAAGGCCGGCGAGGAGGCCTCCAAGCAGATCGAGGACCGTCGCAAGGCGGCGCAATCCGAGCTCGATGGGCTCCGTAAGCGCATCGGCGAACTGCAGACCCGTGAGGCAGACATCACGCAGCGCGTCTCCGAACTGCGCTCCATGTTCGCCAACGCCTTTGCAGGCTTCGGCTTCGGCATCGACAAGCATTCGACCGACACGATGTCGGTGGTCAACACCGTCGCTGGCGACAACGACTCTTCGGACACTCCGCAGGCCCCGGCCGACAACGGCAGCGTTCGCAGCGATCTGGCGAACACCATGCTCATCAATCCCTCCGATTCGGCTCAGCATGAGGCCTCGCACCCGATGTCGCACGTCACAGTGCCGGTCGCCCCGGCCCTCCACGATCACGCAGCACAGGTGAACGCGGCGGACGACGACAACGCCGGCACGAACGATGAGGCGCAGGTTCCGGCGGTGGACATTCCAGCGGATCCGAACACGCCGTCCCCGGAGGCACCGGAGGCTCCCGCTGCGTCGGCCGCCGAGGTGATGGAGGCCATTGACGGCGACGAACCGATCAGTGACGACACCCATGTGACCGGCGACGCGGATTCGCTGTTCGATTCGAGCGACAACATGCCGGTGGCGCCGAACAACGAGCAGTGACCCGCGAAAACCAAACGGGCACATCATCATCCGATTGCATAGTCGCGCAGAGCGGCCGGAGTATTCCGGCATTCACTCTGCGCGACTTTTCTCATATGCGAGTACAGTGGCAGACAGCCGGTATCAGGCAAGAAGAACAATCACAAGCATACGAAGCAGACGAGTGGAACAGAGGAGCATATGAGCGACAAGATCAGCCCACTGAGCAGCCATGATCTCGATGATCTCACCAGCGAATTCGAAGGCAGCAAGTCCAATGTGATGGCCATGAACGCCGTGACCGCGGCAGGAATCAACAAGGTGGCGCGCAACTACGACCGTGCCCGCCTGCTGCAGCGTCGTTTCTCCACGTCGCTCGACAACGGCGAGGCCACCCATCAGGACCGCTCGGGCCGCTGCTGGCTGTTCAGCTCGCTCAACGTGGCGCGCTATGTGGCCAAGAAGACCATGAACATCAAGGAATTCGAGTTCTCGCAGAACTATGCGATGTACTTCGACAAGCTCGAGCGCGTCAACTACTTCCTGCAGGACATCGCGAACCTGATCCGCGAGGGCGAGCCGACCGACTCGCGTCTGTTCCAGCACATGCTGCACGATGTGATGGGCGACGGCGGCCAGTGGACCATGGCCATGAACGTGTACAAGAAGTACGGCGCTGTGCCGAAGGACCTGTACCCGGAGACCGAATCGTCGAAGAACACCGGCGAACTCGACACGCAGCTGCGCCGCATGCTGCACACCGCCGTCTCCCAGATGGAGAAGAGCCCGGAGCACATCGACGAGATCATTCTCCAGGCCACGAAGGCCGGCCACCGCATTCTCACCATCCACTTGGGCGAGCCGCCGAAGAGCTTCGACTGGGAGTGGACCGACAAGGACGGCGAGTTCCACCGCGTGGGTGAGATCACGCCGGTCGAGTTCTGGAACCGCTATGTGGGCGACGCCGATCTGGAGAGCTACGTCTGCCTCGTCGACGATCCGCGCCACGAGCACGCCAAGGGCAAGAAGATCGGCATCGAACACCTCAACAATGTGGCCGGAGGTGACCCGACCGAATACCTCAACGTGCCGATCCAGTTCATGAAGGACTGCGCGCGCGATGTACTGGTGGAGCAGGGCATTCCGGTGTGGTTCGGAGCCGACTGCCATCCGATGATGGACCGTGAGGACGGCGCCTGGGCCACCGACCTGTTCGAGTACGGCAAGGTGTATGACTACGACTTCACGATGGACAAGGAGGAGCGCGTGCGCTTCGCCGACTCCGCGATGAACCATGCAATGGCCTTCGTGGGCGTTGACGTGGCCGATGACAACAAGACCACCCGCCGTTGGCGCGTGGAGAACTCGTGGGGCACGAAGATCGCCGACAAGGGCTACTTCACGATGGGCGATGACTGGTTCGACCAGTACGTGTTCGAGGTGGCCGTGCCCAAGGCGCTGCTGCCCGACGAGTACCTCAAGGCCCTCGACGAGCCGGCCCAGATGCTGCCGGCCTGGGATCCGATGGGCGCCCTCGCCTAGGTTCTCCTTTCTTCCGTCGCTGCTCGGCAACGGGACTTGACCTGAAAGGTTCAGGCATGCCCCCGCGCGCTGCCCGTTTGGCCTCGTCACTGGATCGCAAGCGCCCTTGACGTTCCTCAACCAAACGGGCAGCGCGCGGGGGCATGCCGTTCGCTTCGCTCACATGGCATCCCGACTGAAACGTTGTTGTCCCGAGCTTCCCCGGGGAGGAAACGGATGCATTGATGGCGTGGCAATGCCGAGAGGGACCGATGGCGGGGCGGGAGGTGTGAGGAATGTCAAGGGCGCTTGCGATCCAGTGACGAGCGCCTCCCGCCCCGCCATCGGTCCCTCTCGAAGCCGTTCCACCCATGAACCGCTTCTTGCCCCCCATGTGTCCATTCTGCAACATCGCTTTGCACGGTGTTGGGCAAACGCCTAATATAAGGACAGTTATTCGCCGGAATTGGAAGGAAGAGGAAAGAGGTAGCGATGGCTGCGATGCGAGGGCCCGACAGCTCACAGGATTCGGTGCTTGACGCCAATGCGGTGGTGCCCGAGACCGTCGATGTGAACATTCGTCAGCTCGATCCGATTCCCGCGCCACGCTATTTCATCAAGGAGCTGCCGCTCACCGAGCAGATGGGCAAGCAGGTGCTCGAGCAGCGCGCGCAGATCCGCGACATTCTGCATGGCCGTGACGACCGCATGCTTGCCATTGTGGGGCCCTGTTCGATCCACGACCCGAAGGCCGCACATGAATACGCCACCAGACTGGCCGAGCTCGCCGATGAGCTCAAACGCGATCTGCTCATCGTCATGCGCGTGTACTTCCAGAAACCCCGTACCACCATTGGCTGGAAGGGCCTGATCAACGATCCCGACATCGACGGCGAGTTCGATATTCGCAAAGGCATGTGGCTCGCCCGCAAGGTGCTGCGCGATGTGGTGGGTATGGGGCTGTCTGCGGCCACGGAATGGCTCGACCCGATCACCCCGCAGTACCTGTGCGACTTGGTGAGCTGGGGTGCAATCGGCGCCCGCAACACCGAAAGCCAGGTGCATCGTGAACTGGCCAGCGGCCTGAGCATGCCGATCGGCTTCAAGAACGCGACCGACGGCTCGGTCAAACCCGCCGCCGATTCCTGCTACACGGCGGCATTCGAACATCATTTCCTTTCCATCAACCTCGATGGCCATGTGATCGCCGCCGAGACGAAGGGCAACCCGGACTGCCATCTGGTGCTGCGCGGTTCCAACCACGGGCCGAACTACGATGCCGAGTCGGTGGCCGCGGCATTGCGCGACCTGCATGAATCGAAGGCGGAAGGCCCCAGCGAGCATGGGCTCATTATCGATGCCGCCCATGGCAACTGCGGCAAGAACGAGGTGGTCGAGGCGGCCGTCGTCGAGAACATAGCCGAACGCATCGCCGGTGGCGAACGTGGAATATTGGGCATCATGATGGAATCCTTCCTCAAGGGCGGTCATCAGGCGCCGGCGCCGTTGGCGCAACTCGAATACGGACAGTCGATTACGGACTCCTGTGTGCCGTGGGCTCGTAGCGAAGAGGTGTTGCGTAAGCTCGCCCAGGCCGTGAATGCGCGTCGTGCCGCACGGTAGTATATGTGACAGTTTCCATTCACATCGCGCGTGAGGCATGCCCGCGCGTGGGGTGGGGAATCGGACTCGTGTCATATGAGGGAATATGCGTAGGTTCTTTGCTCGTAAGGGCTCTACGCCGGCCGGTGCGATCGACCGGGCGGCACAGCACGATCACACTCCCCGAGCGCCGCGTGCGGTGGAGGGGGAGGCTTCGAACGCGCCTGATCTTCCAGTGGCCGCCGGCACCAAAGTTTCACGCGATGTTCCACGCGGCGTTGCGCGGGCGCGCCATTTCAACGGTGTGGACGGCCTGCGTGCAATCGCCATTGTGGCGATCATTGCCTACCATGCACGCCCGATGCTGCTCAAAGGCGGTTTTCTGGGAGTCACGTTATTCCTTGTCGTCTCCGGCTTCTTCATCACCCGTTCGCTCATGAACGCGGTGGACGGCCATCGCTTCCTGCTGTTCGACTACCTGCGCAGACGCGTGAAGCGGCTGTGGCCGGCGGTGCTCTCGACGATCGGTCTGACCGCCGTGCTCGTCTATGCCTGCGCGCCGCCGCTTATTCTGAAGATGCGCGGCGATGCCGTGCCGAGCGCACTGTTCTATAGCAACTGGTCGTTCATTTTCCGCAAGCTCTCGTATTTCGATGCGGCCGGCTTGCCCTCGCCGCTCACGCACCTGTGGTATACGAGCCTGATCATGCAGTTCTACCTGCTGTGGCCGCTCCTATTCATTCCGCTGTTCCTGCACTGCCGCAGGCACTGGGTGCGCGTCGGCGTGCTGGGCGCGCTCATCGCCGCCGGCACGCTCGAGATGATGATGCTGTACCGGCCAGGGGCCGACACCTCGCGTCTGTATTACGGACTCGACACCCGTGCCGCCGAGATTCTCGTGGGCGTGCTGCTCGCCGTGCTCGTGCACGACAGCGCCTCGCGCAGTGATCAGGAACGGCGTGCAGCCGACGGGCGAATCGTGTTCGACAGACAGATTGGTCGATATCACGCGGTGCTGCGGCGTGGCGATCTGGGCGTTGTGGCAGCGGGCATCTGCGCTCTGGCATTGGCGCTCGGATTCCTGCTGGTGGATGCTCGTGCCGCATGGATGTACCACGGCGGTTTCCTGTTCTTCGCGGTGGTGAGTGCCGTGCTGCTGTATGCGAGCATGCAGGATGCACGGGTTGGCCGCATACTCGGTGTGAAGGCGTTGCGCTACTTGGGTTCGCGTTCGTTCTCGCTCTATTTGGTGCACTACCCGCTGCTCGAGGTGATGAACCCGGCCACGCGCACCACCGGCATACCCTGGTATGAGTGGATAGGGCAGTTCCTGGTGATTCTTATGGCAGGCGAGGTGTTCTACCAGATTGTCGAAGCGCTGACGGGCACCCCGTGGCTGCCGTGGATGCGCCGCCGCATCACCTCCGTGGGTGCGGGCAGATTGCGCACCGGCGCATGGATTCTGACGATCGTTGGCGTCGTCATGACCTTCGTCATGGCCCTGCCGCTCGACTGGCGCGCCATTGCGCACGCGCGCTCCGTCAAGGCGCGTCCCGAGCTCGCGCTGACCGCCGAGCAGGCGCGTGAACGGCTCGCGCAGCAGCAGAAGCGCGAATCTGAAACCAGTAAGGAGAACGGTAAAGACCACAAGGACTCGAGCGGCAATCCGAATGCGCAGGCCAAGCCCAAAGTGGCGCCGCCGGTGGTCAAGGCGCTCAAGGTGCCGGCGAATCTGGAGCCGCAGCGTTGGGCGTGCGACCGCAAGGCAATGGTCTGCCAGGCGAAGGTGCTCATGATCGGCGACTCGGTGACCGAAGGGGTTTCCGACACGCTTCGTGAGCATTTCCCGAACGCGACGATCGACGGTGCGGTGAGTCGCCAATTCGACCAAGGCGTGCAGATCCTGCGTGACGATCTCGCACGCGGCATGGATCCGCAGGTCATCGTGTTCGCACTCGGCACGAACGGTCCAGTGAGCGAGCAGATGGCGCAGCAGGTGATTGACCTCGCGGGCGGCAGACCGCTGTATTTCGCGACGACACGCGCGCCGGTCGACTGGGTGCCCGGCAACAACGCCACGTTCATCGGCATGGCGGAACGAAACCCGAATGTGGGCATCATCGACTGGTCGGGCACGTCACAGGGGCGCGACGACTACCTGTACGACGACGGCATTCACCCCAACCAACTCGGCATGCAGGCGTATTTGCAGATGTTCCTCAACGCGTTCTGCGTATGAGCGCGCGCCGCCATTCGGCACGCCCGCGCATTCCCCGCGGATTTGCTATATTGTGGCACAGTGAGGAGGAACATGAGCGAGAATCCGTACGAGCCGATGTCCAAGGAGCAGAAGGACGCCATAGTGCAAGGGAACGGCCTCACCTACACGCATGAGCAGATGCGTCAGGTGCAGCACGCCATCGCCGCAGGCAAGAATCCGCTGGTGGCGCTCGAGAATGTGCCCAGATGGGAAGACATGGCCGGCGTGGACCGCATCATCAACCGACGCGTGCTCGAACTCGACCCGTTGCCCACACCGGCGCAGGTGCTCGCGGAACTGCCGCTCACCCGGCAGATGCAAGACATCGTCGCCTATTCGCGAGACGAGGTGCGCGCCTGCCTGTACGGCCAGGACGACCGTCTGCTGGTGATCGTGGGCCCGTGCTCGGTGCACGACCCGAAGGCCGCGCTCGACTATGCGCACCGTCTGCGCACGCTCAAGGATGAACTCGGGGAGGATCTGCTCATCGTCATGCGCGTGTACTTCGAGAAACCGCGCACCACGGTGGGGTGGAAGGGCCTGATCAACGATCCTGACATCGATGGCTCGCACAACATTCAGAAAGGGCTGCTGCTCGCCCGACGTACCCTGCTCGATGTGCTTGGCGCGGGCGTGGCCACGGCCACCGAGTTCCTCGAACCGACCAGTCCGCAGTATATCGCCGACGCGGTCAGCTGGGGAGCCATAGGCGCGCGCAACACGGAAAGCCAGGTGCACCGCCAGCTGGCCAGCGGCATGAGCATGCCGATTGGTTTCAAGAACGCGACCGACGGCTCGGTGAAAGCCGCCGTCAACAGCTGCATTGCAGCCGAGGACCAGCACACATTCTTCGGCATCGACCACCGCGGTCGAGCCTGCGCCGTCGAGACCCTCGGCAATCCGGACTGCCATGTGGTGCTGCGCGGTTCGAGCTCCGGCCCGAACTACGACGCCGAATCGGTGGCACAGGCGCTCGCCTCCATTCGCGATAAGATGGGCGACGAGGCGGCCGCCTCGCATGGGCTCGTCATCGACTGCTCGCATGGCAACTCCGGCAAGGACGACGTGCGGCAGGCGCAGGTGGTGCGCGAGATTGCCGAACGCATCGCAGGCGGGGAGCGGGGCATCAGCGGTGTGATGATGGAGAGTTTCATCGTGGGAGGCAATCAGGCGCCGGCACCGCTCGCCGAACTCACCTACGGCCAGTCGATCACCGACAAGTGCCTGAGCTGGCCGGTCACCGACGAGCTGCTGCACACGCTCGCCGATGCCGTGCGCACCCGCCGCTGGAACCGTTGACGCAGCCGCCCGCGTTCCAACCGCGGAGTATATTCAGGTGATATCGATTGCCGTATGCGCTTGCCGCGAAGGAGAACCATGCAGACCGTCGCCATCATTTCCGCCCTCGACGAGGAGGCCGCACACATCGCGGACTCGCTTGACAACGTGACCGTGACCGAGCGTGCGAGCCTCAGCGTCGCCCGGGGCACGCTGACGACCGATGCGGGGGAGGAACTCGACGTCGCCGTGACCGTGGGGGGCATGGGTTTGGTGAACGCGGCTGCCACCACGCAGTTCCTCATTGACCTGGTGCATCCCGAGGCCGTGATCTTCTCCGGCATCGCCGGCAACCTCAACAAGAACCTGCATATCAACGACATTGTGCTCGGCAAGACGCTGCGCTACCTGGACACCGACATGCGCCTGGTGGGCCAGTGGAAGCCGGGCACCAGCGAGTTCCATTCCGACCCGGCACTGCTTCAGATCGCCGAGGGCGCGCTTGACGAGATGGGCATCAACCACATCCAGGGCACCATCGCCTCCGGCAACTACTTTGTCGACACGCCGCAGAAGGTGAGCCAGGTCATCGAACAGACGCATGCGGACGCCGTCGAGATGGAAGGCGCGGCCGTTGCCCATGTGGCCGCGCGCAACGACGTGCCAGCGCTCGTCATCCGCGCCATGAGTGACTCTGCAGACACCGACTATGAGGAGTTCAAAGACTTCGACATCTCCGAATACGCCGATACGGCGGCCCGTCTCGCTGTGCGGATTCTGCGCGGGATGTGAATGGGGCACCGGTTCGCGATGGAAGGGCGTCATGACACCAGGTGAGATTGCCATGGCGATTGCCATGGGCGTGCTGCTCATGGTTGTGGGCTGTGCCATCGCCTACCGTGCCGGTCGCAACCGGGAGCGCGAGCGGGAGCCCAGTGAGGCCGCGTTGTTCGCCGGGCATGCCGATGCCGATGCCGTGGATGGCGAACGCCGCATGCTTGCGATGCTCGAGGAGGCCGTCATCGTCACCGATTCCAGCGCCAATGTGCTCGTCGCGAATGAGGCGGCCATTGAACGTGGCCTGAGCGTGGACGGTCTGATCGTGGACGCCGGCATTCGCGATCTCGTGCAGGAGGCGGCGCAATCCGACGCGGCGGTGGAACGGGAGCTCGAACTCGCCCGAGATTCGCAGCGGCTGCATGTGGCCGTGACCGCGCAGTGCACGGCCGACGATCGGGTGACGGTGGTCTGTGCCGACACCGGGTACCGACGCAGCGTGGACCGCGTACGGCGTGATTTCGTGACCAATGTGTCGCATGAGCTCAAAACGCCGGTCGGCGCGATCATGCTGCTGGCCGAGACGATTGACGATGCTGGCGACGACGTCGACATGATCCGCCATTTCGCCGCGAGAATCGGTGTCGAGGCGAAACGGCTCGACGGCCTCGTGCGCAGACTCATCGAACTCGGCCGCATGCACGGCGATCAGGCCACGACGCGACGCACGGTGGATGCGCGGGAACTCGTACGGCAGGCGATCTGCGACACCGAGGTCACCGCAGGGGCACGCCATACCATGGTGCGCATGCGCGATGACGCCGGCGAGGATCATCCGCTGCCGGTGACGGTCGATGCGGCGGCGGTGCATATCGCGCTCAAGAACCTCGTGGAGAATGCGATCAACTACTCACCCGAACATGCCGAGGTCACCGTCGAGGTCTCCCGCGGAGAAGACCAGGCCCGCATTCGCGTCGTCGATCACGGCATCGGCATACCCCGGCAACTGCAGGGCCGCATTTTCGAACGGTTCTACCGGGTGGACCCGGCGCGCTCGCGGCTGACGGGCGGCACCGGGCTTGGTCTGTCAATAGCCAACCATCACATTCTGGCCAATCAGGGCAAACTCGAGGTATGGTCGAAACCAGGGGAGGGGTCCACATTCACGGTGATGTTGCCGTTGGCGATGCGAGACGATGACGCCCCATGCAATCGGGATGCGGATGCCGAGGGCGATCCGGACGGAACAGGCAAGGAGACCGATAGATGACGCGCATTCTCGTGGTGGAAGACGAACCTTCCTACCTCGACCCATTGCTCTACCAGCTCATCCGTGAGGGGTACGAGGCCCATGGAGCCGTCACAGGGGAGGAGGCGTGGGCGCTGTATGAGGAGATGGAGTTCGACCTCGTGCTGCTCGACCTCATGCTGCCCGGCGTCTCAGGCACCACACTCTGCAGGCGCATGCGCGAGCTGCGCCGTGTGCCGATCATCATGGTGACGGCAAAATCAACCGAGAATGATGTGATCGTAGGGCTCGAAATCGGTGCCGACGACTATGTGACCAAGCCGTACTCCTTCCGCGAACTGCTCGCCAGGATCCATGCGGTGTTGCGTCGCAGTCTAGAGCCACGGGCGTCTGGCGCTCCCGGAGGGAACGATGAGACGCTTACCTGCGGGCCCATCGAGATGTCGGTGGCCTCGCACGAAGTGCGCATTCACGGTGAACTGACCCAGTTCCCGCTCAAGGAATTCGAAGTGCTCGAATACCTGATGCGCAACAAGGGCCGCGTGCTTACCAGACAGCAGCTGATCGGCCGCGTCTGGGGCAGCGATTACGTGGGTGACACGAAAACGCTCGACGTTCATGTCAAGCGCATCCGGGCGAAAATCGAGGCCGATCCGTCGAATCCGGCACTGCTGACGACGGTGCGCGGTCTCGGGTACAGAATCTGCGACGAACGTTCACGCTAAATTCACCGTTCGCTTCAATACGACTCCCCACCCTCCTCTACACTGAATTGGTCGGATACAATGGCATCGTGACCAAAGGAAACCACATGCGTAGCAATCTTGCACGGCGCGTGCTCGCGGCACTGTGCGGCATGGCGTTCATTGCCACGACCACGGCGTGCGGAGACAACACCGATCCGGCGAATCGCCCGGTCGCCAACGCCTCGTCGATCTCAGGCAGTTTCGCAGGAGCAGGGGCCTCCTCGCAGCAAACGGCGGTCGAGGCATGGGTGGCCGGCTACCAGAAGACGAATCCGGATGCGCGAATCTCCTACAATCCGTCCGGCTCAGGTGCCGGCGTGGCCACCTTCCTCACCGGGGCGACCGTATGGGCCGCCTCTGACAAGCCACTGGATGCCAAACAGGTCGAGGAGTCGACATCGGTATGCGCCGGCGAAAGCGCGTTCGACGTGCCGGTGTACATCTCGCCGCTCGCCATCGTGTTCAATCTGCAGGGCGTCTCCGATGCCGGCAAACACATCAACATGGATGCGGCCACCATCGCGAAGGTGTTCGACGGCAGAATCACACGGTGGAACGATGCCGCGCTCACGGCGCAGAACCCCGGACTCAGCCTTCCCGATCTGCCGATCACCGTCGTGCATCGCTCCGACAAATCGGGCACCACGCTCAATTTCCTCGAATACATCAAGGCGGCCGCGCCGGCCGATTGGCCGTACGAGCTTTCGGAGAACTGGCCCAACGACGTCGGGCAAGGCGCCAAAGGCACCTCGGGTGTGATCAGCACCATCGACCAGGCGAACGGCACCATCGGCTATGCGGACTTCTCCCAGGCGGGAGGCATGGGAACCGTCGCGGTGCAGGTGGGCGACACCCCTACCGTGATCTCGGCCGAGGCCGCCTCGAAGGCAGTCGCCGACTCCACACTCGACAAATCCGTTCCTGGCAAACACCGTGTGGTGCTCGACATCAACCATACGACCCGCGTGACGGGCGCCTACCCGATCGTGCTGGTCTCATACGACATCGCATGCCCCGCATACCGCAACGAGAACACGGCACGATTCGCCAAGTCGTGGCTCGACTACATCACCAGCGAGGAAGGGCAGCGCCAGGCGATGAACGCCACCGGATCCGCGCCATTGCCCGCCAACATCGCCAAATACGTGCGTGAATCCATAGACGCCATGGAAGTGAAGTGAGCATATGTCATCGGCATCGAAACCACCCGCACAACCAGCCGCAGACTCGTCGCTGACGAAACCGGTCAACGGCGAGAAAGCCGACCGCATCTTCCGCGGCATCGCCTACGCATGCGGCATACTCATCCTCGTCGTGCTCGCCGCAGTCGCGCTGTTCCTGCTGTTCCGCGCATGGCCGCTCATCGGCGGAGACCAGCGGATGAACAGCGAGGTCATCGCGAACTTCACCGGCGGCAAGGCGACGGGATTCTGGGGTTACGTGGGGCCGTTGCTGTTCGGCACCGTGCTCGTGGCGGCGCTCGCACTCGTCATCGCCTTCTTCGTCTCCATAGGCATCGCACTGTTCATCTCGCACTATGCGCCCAAGCGCCTTGCGGCCGTGCTCAGCTACATCGTCGACATCCTCGCCGCGATTCCGTCGGTCATCTACGGTTTGTGGGGTGGCCTTGTGCTCGTCCCGGCAATCTACCCGTTCTGGAACTGGATAGCCGAGCATCTCGGATGGATCCCTATTTTCGCCGGTCCCGCAGCGAATCCGCCGCGCACCGTGGCGACCGTGGCCCTCGTACTCGCCATCATGATCCTGCCGATCATCACCTCGATCACCCGTGACATCTTCCTGCAGACCCCGAAACTGCTCGAAGAGGCTGCCCTCGGCCTTGGCGCCACCAAGTGGGAGATGATCAAGATGTCGGTGCTGCCGTTTGCACGTTCGGGCATCATCTCGGCGTCCATGCTCGGCCTTGGTCGTGCGCTTGGCGAGACGATGGCCGTGCTCATGATCCTGTCGCCGGGCCTCAAATACTCGTTCAGACTGCTGCAGGCGTCGCAGAACCAGACAATCGCCGCGAACATCGCCGCGCAATACCCCGAGGCCGATAGCATCGGCGTCTCCGTGCTCATCGGCACAGGTCTCGTGCTGTTCGTGATCACGTTCCTCGTGAATCTGCTGGCACGCCGCATCACCGAGAAAGCGAGCAAATGATGAGTGAACCGCAGTCCACGCCGCACGCCGATGCGGCACCGGTGATCGACTTCGACAAATTCAAGCCGACGCGTTCGTACACCGCCGCGCGCAAACGCAAGGACATGGTGATGCGCGTGCTCATCATCCTCGCGTTCATCGTCGCGCTGATACCGCTTGTCTCCGTGCTCTGGACGACGTTGGTGCGTGGCGCACGCAGACTCAACTGGGATTTCCTCAGCCACAACATGACGAACGTGATCGGTGGCAATCAGACGCCCTCGGGCGGCTATGGTGGCATTCTGCACGCGGTCATCGGCACGCTCGAGATCACGCTCGGCGCCATGGTCATCTCGATCCCGATCGGTGTGATGTGCGCGGTCTACCTGATCGAATATGCGGGCAAATCCAAGCTCGCGCGCACGATTCACCTGCTCGTCGACGTGATGAGCGGCATCCCGTCGATTGTCGCCGGCCTGTTCGCCTACTCCATGTTCGCGATTCTCGTCGGCCCCGGTACGCTCAACGGTTTCGAAGGCTCGGTGGCGTTGTCGCTGCTCATGATCCCGACCGTGGTGAAGACGACGGAGGAGATGCTCAAGATCGTCCCCAACGACCTGCGGGAGGCGTCGCTGGCGCTCGGAGTGACCAAGCAGCGCACGATCACGAAAGTGGTGCTGCGCACCGCCCTCTCCGGCATCGTGTCGGGCTCCATTCTCGCCATCGCGCGTGTGATCGGCGAGACGGCACCGCTGCTCATGACCGCCGGCTACATCGTCTCGACGAACGCGAATCTGTTCTCGGGTGAAATGACCACGTTGCCGGTGTATGTCTACCAGGAGTATTCGAAGTACCATGCGAACTGCCCGGCCGACGCCGGCAGCGGCTGCGTCACCGCCATACCGATGGAGCGCGCGTGGTCGGCCGCGCTCGTGCTCATCATCATCGTGCTCATTCTCAATCTGATCGGCAGGATCGTCGCGAAGGTGTTCGCGCCGAAGAAGAAGTAGCATCAACCACAATTCACGACAGCTAAGGAAAGAACGAATGGGACAGCAAATCGACATTCGGCATCTCAATATCTACTATGGCAGTTTCCTCGCAGTCGAGGATGTCAATCTGCACATCGCCGCGAACAAGGTGACCGCGTTCATCGGACCATCCGGCTGCGGCAAGTCGACTGTGCTGCGCACGCTCGACCGCATGCATGAGATCACACCGGGTGCGCATGTGACCGGCGAGGTGCTGCTCGAGGGCAAGAACCTCTATGCGAAGGATGTGGATCCGGTGGCTGTTCGCCGTGATGTGGGTATGGTGTTCCAGCGGCCGAATCCGTTCCCCACCATGTCGATCCGGCAGAACGTGCTCGCGGGGGTGTCGCTCAACAACCGCAAGATCTCGAAGTCGGATGCCGACGACCTGGTGGAGTGGGCGTTGCGTGGCGCGAATCTGTGGAACGAGGTCAAGGACCGTCTCGACAACCCCGGCATCGGGCTCTCCGGCGGCCAACAGCAGCGCCTGTGCATCGCGCGAGCGGTGGCCGTGCACCCACAGGTGCTGCTCATGGACGAGCCATGCTCGGCGCTCGACCCGATCTCCACGCTCGCCGTTGAAGATCTCATTGAGGAGCTCAAGCAGGACTACACGATCGTCATCGTCACGCACAACATGCAGCAGGCCGCCCGCATCGCGGACTATACGGCCTTCTTCAACCTCAAGGCCGTGGGGCAGCCCGGGCATTTGGAATACTTCGCCGATACGTCGACGATGTTCAACAACCCGCAGAACGAGGAAGCCGAGCGGTACGTTTCGGGCCGCTTCGGGTGAGCGGTACGGCACGCGCCGGATGCCCGCGGCGGGGCCGGCGACTCTCGCTTCGTCGAGGTGCCTGCATGGCGCGGCTTCGCTACGCCGGCAGCACGCTCCTCAGCAAGAGTCGCCGGCCCCGCCGCAGGCATCCGGCACATGCCGGGTTGGAGCGATGAATTTGGAATAGGCCGTCCTGTGCATGCGCACAGGGCGGCTTTTTTATTTGTTGGGGGAGTGTTCACCGGGTGTTCACCGAATCTGGTCCGGAAGCCCCAGAACCGCTTTTACGCTGGAAGTGTAATGCAAATCCACGAAGTCGCAGGGACTTCGTTTGCATGAGAAAGAGAGAACACACTCCATGCGTAACCGAATTCCGACCCGCTCCATCGCCGTGGTCTGTGGCATGGCCCTACTCGCATCCGTCGCGGCTTGCGGCGATAACACCGCATCGACAACGGGTGCTGCACCGTCCACCGTGGCCATCGATGAGTCCGTCGCATCGCTCACCGGCGAATACGCAGGCGCCGGCGCTTCGTCGCAGCAGACAGCTGTGGAGGCTTGGATCGAAGGCTTCCGCTCCATCGCTCCGAAGGCAACTGTCGCTTACAATCCGTCGGGATCAGGAGCCGGTGTGAGCACATTCCTCACCGGCTCCACCGCTTGGGCCGGTTCCGACAAGGCCTTGAGCGCCGACGAAGTGGAGCAGTCGAAGGGCGTATGCGCCTCGGGCACCGCCTTCGACGTGCCGGTATATGTGTCGCCGATCGCCGTCGCGTTCAACCTCGATGGAATCTCGACAGCGGGTAAGCACATCAATATGGATGCGGCGACCATCGCGGGAATCTTCAACGGCTCGATCACCAAGTGGAACGACGAGAAAATCCGTGAACAGAACGCAGGACTCGAACTGCCCGATCTGGCGATCACCGTCGTGCACCGCTCCGACAAGTCAGGCACCACGCAGAATTTCGTAAGCTATCTCAAGGATGCCGCGCCGGATTCCTGGACCTACGAGCTTTCGGAGAACTGGCCCAACGAGGTGGGGCAGGGTGCCAAAGGCACCTCCGGCGTCATCTCGACGCTCAAGCAGGCAAACGGCACCATAGGGTATGCGGATTTCTCGCAGGTGGGCAGCCTGGGAACGGTGGCCGTCAAGGTGGGTGACTCGTATTCGCCGATTTCCGCCGAAGCCGGTTCGAAAGTCATCGCCGACTCCAAGGTGAACACCACGGTGGATGGCGATAACCGCATCGTCGTCGACATCAACCACAACACGTCCGCCAATGGCGCCTACCCGATCGTGCTGGTTTCCTACGACATCGTGTGCCCGGCCTACAAGGACGCCAACACCGCGAAATTCGCCAAGGCATGGCTCACCTACGTCACCGGCGACGAAGGCCAACAGGTCGCACAGACCGCCGCCGGCGTTGCGCCGCTTCCCGCGGATCTGGCGAGCAAGGTCAAGGCGTCGATCGACCAGATCAAGGTCGACTGATGCCATGAGCAGTGCACATTCGTACGGGCTGCACAGAACCGGTACAACCGATCCCGAGGCGAACATGCTCCGACCATCCGGCGGCGCAACGGCCAATCGTCTGTTCAAAGGCGCCGCCTACGGTTGCGGCATGCTGATCCTCGCGGCACTCGCAGTAGTGGCGGCCTTCCTGCTCATTCGTGCCTGGCCTGCGATTGCAGGCCCCCGTGAAGCCACCGACGCCGTGATTGAGAGTTTCACCGGCGGCAGGTTCACCACATTCCTGCAATATGTGGGTCCCCTGTTGTTCGGTTCGGTGCTGGTGGCGGCACTCGCGCTGGCCATGGCGTTCTTCGTGGCGATCGGCATCGCGATCTTCATCTCGCAGTACGCGCCAAGGCGTCTGGCCTCCGGTCTGAACGTCGTTGTCGACCTGCTCGCTGCGATTCCATCGGTGGTCTATGGCCTATGGGGTGGTCTCGTGCTCGTCCCGGCCATCTCCCCGTTCTGGGATTGGGTCTGCCGGCATTTCGGATGGATTCCCATATTCGCAGGTCCGGCCTCGAACCCGCCGCGCACCGTGGCCAGTGTCGCAGTGGTGCTGGCCGTCATGATCCTGCCGATCATCACCTCGATGACGCGTGACGTGTTCATGCAGACACCTCGGCTTCACGAGGAGGCCGCATTGGCACTGGGCGCCACGAAATGGGAGATGATCAAACTCGCCGTGCTGCCGTTCGGCAGGTCCGGCATCATCTCGGCCTCCATGCTCGGCCTTGGTCGCGCGCTCGGCGAGACGATGGCCGTGCTCATGATCCTGTCTCCCGGATTCAACTATTCGTTCAATCTGCTGAAGGCCTCGCAGAACCAGACAATCGCCGCGAACATTGCCGCGCAATATGCCGAGGCGAACAATCTGGGCGTCAGTGTGCTCATTGCGACGGGCCTGGTGCTGTTCGTCATCACGTTCCTCGTGAATTACCTGGCCCGCAGATTGACAGGCAGGAAGGTGATCTCATGACGACACTCGAGCATAATCCCGCCATGGAGACGCAGCGGATCCTCCCGGAGATCGATGTGGACCGATTCCGTCCATCGCGCTCGACCAGCAGGGCACGCCGGCGCAAGGACCGCATCATGCGCGTGCTGTTCACCGCCACGTTCGCAGTGGCGACGATCCCGCTCATCTCACTGCTGTGGACGACGGTGGCCAACGGACTCAAGCGCCTTGATTCGGGATTCCTCACCCACAACATGACCGGCGTCATCGGCGGCAACCCGACGGCGGCCGGCGGCTATGGCGGTGTGCTTCATGCGATCATCGGCACATTGGAGATCACGCTGGGTGCCATGGCCATCTCGATTCCCGTCGGGGTGATGTGTGCGGTCTATTTGATCGAATATGCGCGCGACGGCGGTCTGACAAAGTCGATTCGTCTGCTCGTCGATGTGATGAGCGGCATCCCGTCGATTGTCGCCGGTCTGTTTGCGCTCTCGTTGTTCGCCATTGTGTTCGGTCCCGGCACCTTCAACGGTTTCGAGGGGTCGGTGGCGTTGTCGCTGCTCATGGTGCCCACCGTGTGCAAATCGTCGGAGGAGATGCTCAAAGTGGTGCCGGACTCATTGCGGGAGGCGTCGCTGGCGCTCGGGGTGACCAAGCAGCGCACGATCACGAAAGTGGTGCTGCGCACCGCGCTGCCAGGCATCGTGTCGGGCGTCATCCTCGCCGTAGCGCGTGTGATAGGTGAGACGGCACCGCTGCTCATGACCGCCGGCTACATCGTCTCGACGAACGCGAATCTGTTCTCCGGGCAAATGACCACGTTGCCCGTCTACGTCTACCAGGAATATTCGAAACTCAATGCGAACTGCCCGCCGAATGCCGGCGCAGCATGCGTGGCGACGATCCCGATGGAGCGTGCGTGGTCGGCCGCGCTTGTGCTCATCGTCATCGTACTCATCCTCAATCTGATCGGGCGAATCATCGCGAGAGTCTGCGCGGTCGACGCCGAACGCTGAAAGGAAACATCGATATGGGACAGCAAATCGATGTCAATCATCTCAATATTTACTATGGCGACTTCCTTGCGGTCGAGGATGTCAATCTGCACATCGCCGCGAACAAGGTGACCGCGTTCATCGGCCCGTCCGGCTGCGGCAAATCCACCGTGCTGCGCACACTCGACCGCATGCACGAGATCACGCCGGGCGCCCACGTGAAAGGGGAGGTGCTGCTCGAAGGGCACAATCTGTACAGCAAGGACGTCGATCCCGTGGCCGTGCGGCGTGATGTGGGCATGGTGTTCCAGCGGCCGAATCCGTTCCCCACCATGTCGATCCGTGAGAATGTGCTTGCCGGCGTGCGCCTGAACAACAAGAGAATCTCGAAATCGGACGCCGACGACCTGGTCGAATGGGCGTTGCGTGGCGCGAATCTGTGGAATGAGGTCAAGGACCGCTTGGACAACCCCGGCGTGGGATTGTCGGGTGGGCAGCAGCAGCGCCTGTGCATTGCGCGAGCGGTCGCTGTGCATCCTACCGTACTGCTCATGGACGAGCCATGCTCGGCGCTCGACCCGATCTCCACGCTGGCGGTGGAGGATCTCATCAACGAACTCAAGCAGGACTACACGATCGTCATCGTCACGCACAACATGCAGCAGGCGGCGCGAGTGGCCGACTACACGGCGTTCTTCAACCTGAAGGCCGTGGGGCAGCCCGGGCATCTCGAGTATTTCGCTGATACGTCGACGATGTTCAACGATCCACAGAACGAGGAAGCCGAGCGGTACGTCTCGGGTCGATTCGGGTGAGGGCTTCACCGTCTGCCGTGGCGTGGGTCGGGCGTCGGACCGGCTCCCGCTTCGTCGGTTGTCTGCGTTCCGTGGCGCTCCTCAGCAAGAGCCGGTCAGACGCCCGACCCACGCCACGGCAAAGATGCGATTGCAACGGCCACGGATATGCCCCTAGTCGGCCGCAGGTCTCTTGCTGAGGAGCGCCACGGAACGCGGACAACCGACGAAGCGGGAGACCTGCGGCCGACTAGGGGCATATCCGTGGCATAACGCGCCCATGTAACGACCGTGTTTTACACACTCGTGCTAGCTTTTTGCTGTCCTGTCGTTTGCGGCGGGGCGGCAGAAAAGAGTTCACGAGAAGAATACAGGGTTACTCATGGAGAAGTTTTTCCATTTGAAGGAAAACGGAACGTCGGTTTCCACTGAGGTCATGGCCGGCCTCACGACGTTCTTCGCAATGTCTTACATCATCGTCGTCAATCCGCAGATCCTGTCGCAGACGGGTATGCCGTGGGGCGGCGTCTTCCTGGCGACCATCATCGCAGCCATCATCGGCACGCTCGTCATGGGCCTGTTCGCGAACGTCCCGTACGCACAGGCTCCTGGCATGGGTCTCAACGCCTTCTTCACCTACACCGTGTGCTTCGGTCTCGGCTTCACCTGGCAGGAAACGCTCGCCATGGTGTTCCTGTGCGGTCTGATCAACATTCTGATCACCGTGACCAAGGTGCGCAAGATGATCATCAAGGCCATCCCCGAACCGCTCCAGCAGGCCATCGGCGGCGGCATCGGCCTGTTCGTCGCTTACGTGGGCCTGCTCAACGTCAACTTCATCACCTTCACCCCGAAAGACACCAAGGCCGCCGGCCAGGGTCTGGCCACAGGCGCCACCCCGGGCATGGCGACGCTCAACAACCCGACGCTGTGGCTGTTCCTTATCGGCCTGCTGCTCGCCATCGTGTTCACAATCCTCAAGGTCAAGGGCGGCCTGCTGCTCACGATTATCATCACCGCCGTCATCGGCATCCCGATGGGCCTGACCACCATGAGCAACTCCGTTTCGCTCGGAGAGACCTTCTCGCAGCTGCCACAGACCTTCGGTGCCCTGTTCACCGGCGAGGGCTTCGGATCGCTGTTCTCCGACCCGGCCAAGCTCCCGCTTGTGCTGGTGACGATCTTCGCGTTCTCGATGTCCGACACCTTCGACACGCTGGGCACCTTCATCGGCACCGGTCGTCGCACCGGCATCTTCTCGAAGGCCGATGAGGAGTCGCTCGAGAACGGCCACGGCTTCTCGTCGAAGATGGACAAGGCCCTGTTCGCAGACTCCATCGCCACCTCGATCGGCGCGATCTGCGGCACGTCGAACACCACCACCTACGTCGAATCCTCGGCAGGCATCGCTGCCGGTGGCCGCACCGGCCTGACCTCCGTCATCGTCGCCGCCTGCTTCGCCGTCTCCGCGTTCTTCGCGCCGGTCATCTCCGCCGTGCCGAGCGCCGCGACCGCAGGCGTGCTCGTGATCGTCGGCTGCCTCATGGCCGCCTCGCTCAAGGAAGTCAAGTGGGACGACATCACCGAGGCGATCCCGGCGTTCTTCGCCGCCGTGTTCATGGCGTTCTCCTACTCGATCTCCTACGGCATCGCCGGCGGCTTCATCACCTACTGCATCGTCAAGGTGTGCAAGAAGAAGGCCAGCGAGGTGCACCCGATCGTGTGGATCGTCTCCGCGCTGTTCATTCTCGACTTCATCTGCATGGCCGTGCTCTGACGGCTGCAGCGGAATCGCAATACATAAGGCCCCGGCTATCCGGGGCCTTTTCGTATGTTGTGAGCCGCTTCCCGCGAGACAATCTGCGTGCGCATACTTGATTTGTCTCAGGGTGAGCGGCTGGGTGAGACAAACCAAGTTATGAGAACTGGGTTTGTCTCACCCAGAGCGCGTCAGCGAGACGAATCAAGTCGTAGGAACTTAGTTTGTCTTATATGGAGCGTCTCAGTGAGACAAATCCGGTCATGACAACTCGATTCATCTCATTGAGGGGTAGATTGGCGAGACAATCCACCCACTGCAGCTGCATTTGTCTCGCTCGCGCCGATTACTTCTTCTGCTGCGTGGCCTGGATCTGCTCGGCGATCGCCTTCAGCCATTCGTTGAGCGTCTTGTACTGACTGGGCATCTGCTCGGTGATGTCGACCACCGGGACGTTGCCCGAGTCCGCCGCGTCCGTCAGCTGGTCGCTCAGCTGGGACTTCTCCTGCGAGTTTGCAATCAACATCTTCATGTCGCCCTTCTTGAGAGCCTCGGTGAAGCTCTTGATGTCGGACGCCGTGGGTTCGCTCTCGTTGCTCGTCGCGTTCTTGTATCCCTTCGGCGTGACGTCGGTCATGCCCATGTCCTGCGCGAGGTAGTCGCCCACCGACTCTATGGCGCCGTACGGCATCTTGCCGTCGGCCTGCGCGACAGTCTGGAGCTGCGCTTCAAGCTCGTCCTCCTCGGTATGCCAATCCTTGTTGAGCTTCTCGAATTCCGCCTTCTCGCTTGGCATGAGTTTGATGTAGGCGGCGGTGATCTCATCCGCCGTCTTGTTGCGTACGGCGGCGGAGAACCACACATGCGGATTGTCGCCGGTCTTCTTGCCTCCCGCGGCGGCCGCGTCGATCACGATCGCTTTGGACTGGCCGGCCGCCTTCGCCGCCCACTCGTCGTAGCCAGCGCCGTTGAGTATCGCGACCTGCGCATGCTGGAACTTGGAGATGTCGTTGGTCGAAGGCTCGTAATCGTGCGCATCGGTGCCGGTGTTGTTGAGGATGCTGGTGACGTCCACATACCGGCCGCCGAGTTGCTTGGCCACGGATCCCCACACGTTCGTCGAGGCAATCACCGTGATCACCTTCTCCTTATCAATCTGGGTGTCTCCAGCCCTTGAGCTCGAGCAGCCGGCCATCGCGAATATGGTGGCCAATGCGGCGAGCAGAATCGTGAGTGTGCGCAACAGTCTCTTCATATATTCATTCTCCATTCCGGGGTTTCTTCGAGTCTAACGGCATATGCAATGCCGCTGTATCTGTTTGCAGATTAGCAGAAAGTGAGAATCGTTCTCAATAGCAGTGTTGCGACACGCCGATGTTCACGAAATACGCCGATGTGGTTCATTTGTCGAGATGGCTGTGTACGTTAATTCCCGTAAACCACAGACCGTTGGTTGAGCCGTGCGAACGGTTCAATAATTTGGTTCAAGCCAACGCAGGTTGAGAAACATACTCCCGTCATCGGGAAGCCGATTGCGGCTGGATGATGCTCTGCCTGTGTGCAGGGCTATTTTTTTGCCCGTGCTTGTTCCGAAGTCAACGGCCGACTTAGGAAGGAACGCCATGAAGAGGCCCGAAAAGGAAGCGGTGGTTGCCGAGCTTACGGAACAGTTCCGTAACGCCAGCGCAGTCTACCTGACCGAGTACCGCGGGCTTACCGTTCCGCAGATCTCCGATCTGCGCGAAAAGCTAGGCCGCGATACTTCCTATACCGTGGCAAAGAACACGCTGTTCCGCATCGCTGCTAAGGAAGCTGGCATTGAGGGTCTCGACGAGATGCTCAAGGGTCCTTCCGCCGTTGTCTTCGTCGATGGAGACTTCATTGAGGCCGCGAAGGTGCTGCGTGACTTCGCCAAGACCAACAAGGCTCTGATTGTCAAGGGCGGTTTCGCAGACGGAACCGTGTACGACGCAGAAGGCGCCAAGCAGCTCGCAGACCTCAAGTCTCGTCCGGAACTGCTTGCCGAACTCGCCGGCGCGCTCAAGGGCACCATGTCCAAGGCCGCCTACCTGTTCAACGCGCTGCCCACGAAGGTCGTTCGCACGATCGACGCCCTGCGCGACAAGCAGGAGAAGGCTGCCTGAGACCCATCGCCTCGCGGCGTGAGTCTTGTATTTTCCGGAACACAACAAAATTTGAGGTGTTGGCCATAACCCAATAATCCGGTCAACGCCATGATTGAAAGGAAGCCATAATGGCTAAGTTCACCCAGGATGAACTCCTCGAAGCTTTCGGCGAGATGACCCTCGTTGAGCTGTCCGACTTCGTCAAGGCCTTCGAAGAGAAGTTCGACGTCGAAGCCGCCGCTCCGGTCGCCGCTGTCGCCGCCGCCGCTCCGGGCGCTGCCCCGGCCGAGGAGGAGAAGGATGAGTTCGACGTCATCCTCTCCGCCGTTGGCGACAAGAAGATTCAGGTCATCAAGGCCGTCCGCGCCATCACCAACCTCGGTCTGGCCGAGGCCAAGGCTCTCGTTGACGGCGCTCCGAAGCCGGTTCTCGAGAACGCCAAGAAGGAAGACGCTGAGAAGGCCAAGGCTCAGCTCGAAGAGGCTGGCGCCACCGTCGAACTCAAGTGATCTGTGCGGCTTGGCCGCATGACACCGCGTTCGCAACCTAGGTTGCAAGAGGCTCCCGCATATATGCGGGAGCCTCTTTTCTTACCCTGTAGCGAGAAAACTCCGCTCAATCACCCCGGTCGCACGGTTTTGTTCACTTGATTGGTAGAATTGCTACAGACAAGAGGCGAGCGCGAATCGCAAATACCAATACGACGGCGAACGCAGGAAAGGGTGGCCAACGGTGAGCAGCGAGCAGGATGCTACAACCAGGTGGGTGATTCTTGTAGATGGCACACAATTGGCGAGTGTGGAGCCCGGCACAACCGTGGAGATCGGCCGCAAGCCGTTGCGACCGTTGCCGAACGACGGCAAGAGACGCGTCGAGATTCTCGATGACTCCCGCTCGGTGTCGAAAAGGCATGCCCAGCTCATGGTGGCGCTCGATGGCCGTGCCTTTCTGCGTGACCTGAACTCCACGAACGGAACCTTCGTGGTGCGTGCCGGCGACGAGCTCGTGCGGCTGCAGGGCGGCGTCGATTACCCGCTGCAGTCGGATTCCGTGCATGTGCAGTTCGGCGACGTGCCCGTGGATTTCGCCAAGTTCATCGAAGACGACGATTCTACGAAAGACGACGCACCGGTGGTCAATCTGTTCGACTATGCAGCGGAAGGTTCGTCGAACGAGCCCGAGGCGGCAGACATGTCGGTGGACGACATTCTCAATCTGCGTGCTGGAGAGCCCACCGACATTTTCAATGCGAGCATGGTGCGCGCGCGTGCCAAGCGCATGCATGACGCCGAACAGCAGTCGTTCGTGCCGTTCACGCAGCCGATCAACCCGTTGCCGATGCAGGATTTCGACGACAGTGATGCCGGCGGTGCCGCGCCACGCGATCTGTTCGCCGATGCCAAGGACGTCGCTGAAGGTAAGATTTCGGAGCCGGCGGCTGCCCAGGAACATCCATACATTCCGAAGATGTCCGACAAGCCGAAGCATGCCGGCGCTCCTGCCGACCGTCTGATCAGCGTGAGCGAACTCGCCTCGGCGCATCCGAGAAGCATGCCACAGCCTCAGGAGAACATGCCGGAGCCTGCTGCGGAAGTGGACCACGCCGTATCCGAGCCGATCGTGGTGGAGCAGACCTCCGTCACGGAGGAGACGACACAGGAAGAACCTGCCGAGCCGGTCGCCGCAGAGCCCGCTGCGCAGGGCATTGGCGAGCACGGCGAGAGCGTGCAGCCATCTGTGAATGCACCCGCTGTTGAGGAGCCGGACGGGAATGCGGAGGAATCCGCGGCAGCTAGTGAGCAGGCGCCCGTAGACGACGAGGAATCGCGCCGGAATGAGGAACCCTCCGGATCTGTAGGCACCACCTCCGACGAAGCTGCATCGGAAACGGAAGTGAATGGCGACATCGCGTCACTCGCCGCGCAGGATGTGTCGCAGGACGAACAGGAATTGCGCGACGACAACGCACCCGAGGTGGCGACGGTGACGGTGGATGCCGCGGACGTGGACTACTCCCGGTTCCAACGGCATGACGAGCCGCAGACGGACGAGTCTGCAGAGGGGGAATACGAGCCGGCGTTCGAACCCGGATCGGTGTTCGAGAAGGTGGCGAACGGCGATTTCGCCAAGCCGGAGCCGCTGGTCTCGGTGGCAGGGTTCACCTCGGACGACGCGCGGCGCAGCGACGACTTCTCGGAGCAGTTCGAAATGGCACGACACCCGGAACTGCTGCCGTTCCTGGCCATGAACCCGTCGCTGTACGACGACCTGTACACATGGCTCGCCGCACAGGGCAATGCGGATATTGACGAGGCGCTCAGCAAGAACGCAGGATACGAAGACTATCGCAAGGCGATGGGGAAGTGAGCTCGATGTCGAACACCGATACACCAGAAACGAAGGCCCCTACGAGCGGTTCCATAGACAAGTTGCGCCACTGGCGTGACGAATACAGGGCGAGCCTCATGGCCTCGCCATTGGAGGACGTGAACCAGCTGAGCGCCAAGCTCGACCTGACCCATGCGCACCCCTCGGGCATCTCACAGCTGTTCGCCAGCGGAAGCGCCCCGTTGCATTCGCTGTTCCGCGATAGCGGCATGCTGCGTGCGGCGGCACGGCGTACCGAGCGTGTGCTAGACGACCAAAGCGCCAAGAAGCGCATCAGCGGCGTTGCCGAGCTCTCCCTGGTGGTGGGCGTGGCCACGTGGAAGGGCAACAAGATGCCGGTGCTGCTCTACCCTGTCGAGGTGGTGCGTGACGGCACTCCCGTGGAGAACCATACGACGATCACCTTCACCGGTCATGTGCGCCTGAACTCGGCCTTCCTCAATGCCATGCGCGAGAACGGTGTGAATCTCGACGAGCGCGCGCTGTTCGATGGCTCGAACTATGCCAGCGGCACGCCAGAGACGGCTGCCGTATTCGCGGTCATCACGAAGGTGGCGCAACAGGTGTTCGCCGACTTCTCTATCGAACGGCAGATCATTCTCGGCTGCTTCGTCGACCCATCCACACAGATCCTCATGGAAAGCCGCATGATCATCGAGCGGCTGGCACGTGGTCCGATCAACAATGTCATGCTCAATGCCCTGGCCGGCTACCCGGAAGCCATCGAGCAACTTTCGCGGATCACTCTGCCACCGTATAGCCCCTTCGACGGCGACCCCCACTCCGAATACGAGGTGGGCGATGTCGACAACACCGTGCGTTATGCCGCCAACATGGCGGCCGCCGGCCATTCGCTGTTCGTCGACGGCACATTGGGCAACGACACCGCCGAGCAGGCCGCGTCGATCGCCTCCCGTTGCATCATGGCCGGCCGGTCCGTGCTCTACGTGCCATGCGTCACCTCGCAGAAGCGTACGTTCGCCATGCTCATGAAGGCCAACGAATTGGGCGAGCAATTGCTCGACGTGGCCAACCCGAACGCCAATGCGGCCATCGACCACCAGCTCATCAGCGCGGTGGGCTACCAGCAGGGCGTCGCCACCTCGCGTTTCGAACAGCTCGCCGATGAACTCGTGGGCGTCCGATCCCGCCTCACCCGCTATCTGGGCGACCTGCACGGCGTGAACCAGACGTGGGGCGTCTCGGCATACCAGACGATCCAGAACCTCGCCAGCATCTCCGAGCTGCCGGCACACCCGATGACCCGCGTACGTCTCACGAAGGAATGCGCGCTCGCCATAGGCAAATCGCTGGATGAGTGGGCCAAGAAGCTCGAACGTGCCGGTGAACTCGGCGAATACTCGGTGGGGCCCGATGACACTGCATGGTACGGTGCCTCGCTGTACAGCGAGGAGGAGGCCATCGATGCCTACCAACGTGTGGTGAACGTGCTGCGATCCCTGCTGCCGGCCACGCGTGAACAGGTCACCACCACCGTGAAGGTGTGCGGCTTCTCGATTCCGCAGACCGCCGATGAGTGGAGCAAGCAGGTCACCGTGCTCAAGAACCTGCGCCGTGTGCTTGACGTGTTCCAGCCCGAGATATTCGAGCGTGACATCGATGCGATGATCGAGGCTACGGAGTCGAAGCAGGAGCGCAAGACGAACGATTCCCAGATGGGCTTCTGGGATCGCCGCAGGCACATCAAGGAAGCCAAGAGCATGCTGCGCGTGGGAGCCCAGGTGGAGGACCTGCACGAGGCACTGCTGGTGGTGAAGCGTCAGGGTGAGCAGTGGCGTCTGTTCGTGCCGCATGGCGGCTGGCCGGTGCTGCCGCCGAAGCTCGATGACATCATTGCCACCCAGGAACAGCTCATGAGCAATCTGACGGCCCTTGACACCGTGCTGTCCACCACACCGGCCGGCGCCGAGCTCCAGCAGCAGGACTTCAATGCATTGGAGGAACGTCTCAAGGCCCTATTCGACGATCGCAAGGCTCTCGACACCCTGCCGGAACGTTGCGTGATCGAACGTGAGCTCAAGCGCGCCGGCCTCGGTGAACTGGTGGACGACCTGCGCGAGCGTAAGGTCAAGGTGGACGCCGTGAGCAACGAGCTCAGACTGGCATGGTGGACCACCGTGTTCGACGACATCGTGCATTCCTCGGCCATCATTTCGAACCAGGACGGCTCGGCGTTGCAGGCGGCCTCCGACCGCTTCGTGCAGGTGGATGTGGAGCATGTGCGCTCCATCGGCCCCATGATCATGCAGGAATCGATGCGCAGACTGTGCGATCTGCTGTTCTCCCGCACGCAGGAGGCCAACATGATGCACACGGCTCTGGCGGGCACGTCGAGCATTTCACTGAGCCGCATCCATCAGGACCATCCGGAGATTCTCGCTGCCGCCAAGCCGGTGATCATGGCCACGCCGGCCACGCTCGCGGCTGTGACGAATCCGACACCCATTGCCGACGTCGTGATTATCGATGCCGCGGCACACCTGCCGTCGGTGCTGCTGCTCAGCATTCTGTGCCGTGCACGTCAGGTGGTCATCCTCGCGCATCGCAGCACGGTGACCAGTGAGGGCATTGGCATGCTCATGTCAATGCTGCCGAACATCTCGGTGGCCTCTCACCCCACCCGCCGTGATCCGCGCGTGAATCGTTTCCTCGAGGAACAGGGCTACGGCAAGGTGAACACCGATGTCGTGCGTGAACCGATGCAGGGCCATATACGCTTCCACAAGATCGAGGCCGCGGGCGTGCCGCTCATGGCCAGCGGACTCGTGGAAAGCAGCCAGCAGGAGATCGCCGAAGTGGTGCGCCTCATCACCCAGCGCGCGCAGACCTTCACCCTCGTGCCTCCGAGCTATCTGCTCACCGTGGTGTGCCTCACCTCCACGTTCCGCACCCGCTTAGGAGCCGAACTGCGTTCCCTGGCGGCGAAGAGCGAGGCGATGGGCCGATTCCTGCGCCATGTACGCATCGTCGACATCGCAGATGTGGCCGGCGCCCGTGCCACAGACGTGATCCTGTCGATGAGTTATGCCAAGACCACCCATGGGCGGCTGCTCCAGCAGTTTGGCGTGCTCGAGAACAACGGCGGCCGTGGCATGCTGCTCGATGCACTCGCATTGTGCGATCACCATCTCGATATTGTCAGTGCCTTCGGAGCCAGTGACCTCGACGACGATCGCCTGCATCAGGACGGCCCCAAGATGCTCAAGGTGCTGCTGCAGTGGGCCGAGGACCTCGACGAGGCCAATGTGGTGCGTCCGGCGATCAAGCAAACCGACGAGAACGTGCTGTTCAACGATCTCGCGACCCGCATTCGGGAACGCGGCCTCAATGTGGCTGTCGACTATGGCTACGATGGCGGCATGAAGCTGCCCATGGTCGTTGGTCTCAAAGACAAGCCGTTCTCGCTGGCCGTGTTCACCGACGACGCCCAGTTCATGGGCATGCAGTCCACCCGGGAGCGTCACCGCATTCTGCCGCAGGAGATCGAAAGCCTCGGCTGGTCGGTCATGACCATATGGAGCGTCGGCGCCTTCGTGAACCCCGAGAAGGAAGTGGACCGTGTGGTCGCACGTCTCGGCGAGATCTACCAGGATAAGCAGTGACTTCAGTCGGCGACAACTATCGAGTAGGCAGGCTATGACCAACAGGAACGAGGAACCGACCTCATCCCACGATGCCGCCCCGCGTCCATACAGCGCCACGCGCCGTACGCCACGCGTGCACCGGCGCGTCGTGCATCAGGGCACCGAGCGGTTCGACGCCGACGGTGTGAAGCTGGAACCCTCCGACATGCAGACGGCGCAACAGCGCCAAGCCGATGACGACAAACGCATTCTCGGCGAGCTTCCCCCACATTGGGCTGTATTCGAGGAACGCCAGTAGCAGCTGGTCGTATGGCATTCATGACGCACCTCGCGCTGCGATCAACGTGCCATGTTCCTGTGCGCCAAGCACCTGCAAGGCCTCTGCAGCACTCATCGCCATCGGTGTCACGGTCGAACCGGTGCCGTCGAGCCTCGGCTGTGCCATCACCACCGCGTGACCGCTCATCACGCATCCGTCTGGTGAGGCGCGGGCATCGCCGGTGCATGCCTGTGCCGAACGTAGTTCCACCACGGTGCCAATGGGAAAAGAATGTTGCCCGAGTCCAAGTCTCACATCGATCACGGTATGGTGCTCGGGAATTAGGGGGAGCTCACTGACATCGGTGATCAGCAGAATATCGCCCTTCTCGATGCGGGTCTGCGTGACCAGCCCCACTGCGTTGTCCGGGCGCCCCAGTGCATGGCGCAGGGCGTCATGGTCGGGCATCTCCACCATCTCCACATCGTTGGTCGCGATCACCAGACCGGCATCGAGATCGCGCGCGGCAACCACGGCATGCCGTGTGGCCGTCGCCAGTGCCACGCATTGCAGTGCGCAGAACAACGCCACGCCTACAGACAACGCCAGCAGCATGTGGCGAAGCTGCCACAGCAGTCTGCGAGTCTGTAACGACACACCATGCCGCTTGCCTTCGGTTTCGGGCGAAGGCGGGAATCTGCGAGCGAATCGTATAAGAAAAGCCATCATGGTTCCATGATGGCTTGGTGGGATGCGCGAATCCAGCGTGACGGGTGATTGTGGTTAGTTAACGCCGTTACTTAGTACACAGTGTTACTAATCCACAATGCTCCGACCTATGGAAGGCATCGCGTCACTTCGAGGAGCTATGGCTGTCGGTCCGGTAGAACCCGCTGCCTTTGAACGTGATCGGCACGGCGGCATACACCTTATGCACCTGCTCGGCGCCGCACTGCGGGCATACCTTGATCGGATCGTCGCTGAACGACTGCTCCTTCGTGAAGTCGTACCCGCACTTCTTGCAGCGGTAGTGATAGATAGGCATTCCAGACTCCTTACCCCAAACGAATACCGGTCTCGCTCAGACATATCCTAATACGGGAGCCGACACAATGACGCGCATGCGCCCGGCGCGCGCAACGGGCATTCCCCTCCGACAACAGCAGTGCGGGACATCCTATGCATCAGGTTCACCGGCAGGGGAGTCGCACCCAGGGTCCTCGACGTGGACGCGAGGTGAGCCAGCCGGGTCCAATCGTGTGAATCCACGGGGTGTGAGCACGGCATCCATGCGCATATCGTGCTCCTCGCAAGGCAATGGAGCGTCCACGAACTCCCATGGCCAGCACATGGCCATCAGATCAGCCTGCGGGCCTGCAAACCGGAGCGCGCGGTCATACCAGGCGGCGCCGCGCCCCAAGCGTACGCCGGTCGGATTGACGAGCAACGCGGGAACAATCACCGTGGAACACATCTGGAGCGCCTCCGGCGAGTACGTCTGACCCTCCGGCTCGCCCGGGCGCCGCGTCTGCGCATGCGGGAACAGCGACGGCTCCATCTGGTCGGCGCCGATCTCGCCGGGTACATGAAGATGCAGCAGATCGTCAAGCGAACGCAGCACACCCCAGCCCAGATCGAGATCGGGGCCCATCTTCGGCACCAGCACCGTGTAGCCGCAACCAAGCGCGATTGACAGCAGTGGAATCGTGCTGATTTCGGTGCCCATGGAGACATAGCAGGCAATGATGCGCGAAGGTGGTTGGAACAGGCCGGCTTCGCAGGCAATCTGCGCGCATTGCTCGCCCGCCTGCATGCTCATATTGAGTGTGGTGCCCCGGCGTCGTACAAACACCTCATGGCGTAGCATGCGTTTTGCCTCGTCCACATTCGTGAACTGCGCGCCCTCATGCGGCATGGCATTGATCTCCACGGCAACCCCCTGTGAAACCCCGGCTTCCTGTATCCCACTGTAGCGGGAAACCCCTATGTGGGCGTCTGCTGCCTCAAAATATCTAGACAGATCGTCATTTTATGTCGGCGTAAGAGGCTGCCGCCGTGGCACAATGTTGGTATGTCGGTATTCCAAGCCTTGCATGATGTGATGAAACGTCGCAAGAACAACGCCTTCACGGCACCATTGACGCTCGAATCCCCTGCCGGGTCGCCGGACCTTACGCTACGGACGATGGATGCGGCGGACCAGGAGGAGTGGGGTCGCCTGCGCAGTGTGAATGAGCGGTGGCTGGCGCCATGGGAATCGTCGGATCCGCACGGCGCCGAGCCGCTCACCTTCAAATCGTGGGTCAACAGGCAGCGTGAGGAGGAGCGTGAAGGCACGTCGATCATCTTCCTGATGGAGCATGAAGGTGAAATTGTTGGGCAGATTTCGCTCGGTGCGATTTACCCCGGACCCATGCGCACCGGAATCATCGGCTACTGGATCGATGAGGACCATGCCGGGCGCGGGCTTACGCCGCTCGCCGTGGCCATGCTCGCCGACTGGGCGCTGCTGGACCCGACGGGACCGCAACTCCACCGTCTGGAGATAGATATAGTGCCGGAAAACGAGCGTTCTCGCCGTGTGGTGCAAAAGGTCGGCGCGAAGTACGAGGGCGTGCGGCGTCAATATATGTACGTGCACGGCGAGTGGCGCGACCACGAGTCGTACAGTCTGCTCGACACCGACGCCCCACAGGGATTCGTGCGCCGTCTGTTGGGCGACACGCCCGGAGAATCGCTACACAACTTGTCATAAGTTCTTCTATTCTTAGGAACTATGGATTACGAGTCGCTCAGCACCATTGTTCTGGTGGTGATCGTCGCCATCCTCATGGTGTCTTGGCTGCCCAGACGGACGGTCCAAGGCATGAAGCAGGTGATCAAACACCAGTCCGACCGGTACTCGGCCTCGCTTCATCTCATAGATGAGGGCGATGGCACCAGATTCTCGGATGCACGGACTGTCGAGCTGAAAGGGGCGCCCATGGCTTCACCACACACTGTGCGGGACCGCGAATATGTGGCACAGGTGCGTGATCTGCGTCGCGCCGCAGCACGCCGACGCAAGATTCTCGTCGGTGCGTTGCTGGGCATCTCGGTGCTCGTGTTCGTGCTCGCGGTGATTCTCGACTTCAGCCCGTACTTCACCCTCATACCTATTGCGCTCATGTGCGTGGTGCTCGCACTGGGGGCGCGTGCCTCCCGACAGGCTCGCGATTGGGAGGCCAGGCACGCTCAGCGGCAGCGTGAACTCAAGGAACGCAAGGTGCGTGAGAACAAGCGTGTCGTGGAGGAGCGCACGCGTGCGGCACGTCCTGAGCCTTCGGCCCGCAGGCAGATGCAAGACAGTTCGCAGACCGACGTCATGGAGGCGCATGAGATTCGCCAGGCGCTGCAACGAGCCCGCGAGGAGCAGGCGCAGGCGATTGCGCGGCGCAAGGCGCAGGATACTCGTGACCATCATTCGGATGAGGCGTCACCGCGCTCCGGCATGCGTGCGGAACATGCCGACGTCGATGCCGCGGTGCAGGCCGCCGAAGAGGCCACTCATAATCCAGGGCATCTGACGATTCGCGAGGAACGTGCAGCGCAGATGAGCGATGAGACGAACGAGCTCGCGCGGATCAATGCGTCGTCGGCACCGGATGCCTTCGACATGGCGGTGAACCAGGACCTCATCTCGTTCTCGCTTGGTTCCGATCCGTTCGACGGGCCGGAAGTCGTTCAGAGCATGGAGATCAAGTCGACCCGGCAGGTCTCCAAGGCCGTGCCGAAGGACAGCGCATCGGCCAAGCCGACGGATGCCGGTGCTGCGGAACCTCGGGATGCAGCCAAGGGAGCGGTTGCCGAGAACGCCGACGCCAAAGAGGCGCAGACCGTCTCCGCCGTCTCGGTGAACGACTCGGTCGCCTTCCACAACAGCGAGGCGCAGGCGAATGTGGAGGCCCCGGATGCGTCCTCCGATTCGCTCGGTGTGGATTTGCAATCCATTCTTGCCAGACGCGGCAACTGAAACGCCAAACCTGAATTACAAAGCCGGCCGGAAGGTCGGCTTTCGTGTTCCTAGGACATTGGCGTCAGCTGTTCTCTCAAAGCGTTAGCACTCGAGTTGGCAGAGTGCTAACGAACGCGCTACTATGTGTGAGTAGCGCAAAGGAGTGTGCAACGGTGTTCGTCAGCCGCCGCCGCATGTTCTGGCGCGGAAATACTGAACTCTAGAAAGAGAGGCGCGCAGTGTCGTTCCCACTCACACCGTTGGAAGACAAGATCATCGTCAAGCAGGCGGAGGCCGAGACCCAGACCGCATCGGGTCTGATCATTCCGGACAACGCCAAGGAGAAGCCGCAGCAGGGCGAAGTTCTCGCCGTTGGCCCAGGTCGTCGTGACGAAAAGGGCGAGCGTGTTCCCATGGACGTCAAGGTCGGTGACAAGGTGCTGTACTCGAAGTACGGCGGCACCGAAGTCCACTTCAAGGGCGAGGAATACCTCATCGTCTCCGCTCGCGATTTGCTCGCGGTAGTCAACGACTGAACTAGTTCGAACTAGTCCTGCCCTTCGAAGCCGGTCCGTTGCGGGCCGGCTTTTCGTTTGCCTGGCGTCTCCGTTGGCCATTCCGTGTCGCTGCGCGCAATGTGGGCAATGAAGGATGCCGTACATTGGCTGTTTCGTTCCTGCGCGCGTGATATGACCGTGGGGCGGTCCAACATGCGTGCGGCGCGCCCTCATCCGCATCGTCGGGCACCCCGATATCTGGTGTGAGTGCTCGGAATAGGCGCAGGCGGAATCAGATTGATATGGAGCGAGGGCTCGGAGTCTGGATTGTGGCGAGCATGTGAATGCGACACGCCGAAGGTTGCTGATGTACGGCTTATGTGCCATACTAGCCAAGTTGCCGGTTGAGACCTCAACCGAAAACGATGGCGGATTTCCCAAGCGGTCAAAGGGACCTGACTGTAAATCAGGCGCTTCGTGCTTCAGTGGTTCGAATCCACTATCCGCCACGCCTCGATAGCTCAGTGGTAGAGCACTTCCTTGGTAAGGAAGAGGTCGTGAGTCCGATTCTCACTCGAGGCTCGATGGCGGGATAGCTCAGCTGGCTAGAGCGTACGACTCATAATCGTAAGGTCAAGAGTTCGAGTCTCTTTCTCGCTACTACGTCGGGTAACCGGCAGCTTAACGACAAAATGAGGTGAATTCAATGGCAAGCAAGAGCGCAGACATTCGTCCGGGCATCACGCTGGCGTGCACCGTGTGCAAGGAGCGTAACTACATTACGACCAAGAACCGCCGTAACACCCCGGATCGTCTCGAACTCAAGAAGTTCTGCCCGAAGTGCGGCAAGCAGACTCTCCACCGCGAGACCCGCTGATTCAAGGCTTCTAAGCTAATCTTAAAACCCGGCCAGATGGTCGGGTTTTTTGTTACTGTGGGCTATATGACAAGTTTTGCTGAACTCACCACCATGGGTGTTGGTGGCTATATCGAACGTTTCGTCGAACCGACCACGCGCGTGGCGCTGATCGAGGAGGTGGAGGACGCCGACTCCAAAGGCACTCCGCTCTGCGTGATCGGCGGCGGCTCGAACATGCTCGCCTCCGACGACGAATTCCACGGCGTGGTGATCCGTGACGCACGCCGCAACATCACCGTGCCGGATGAAGCGGCCCCCGTTGAGGAAGGCGACTACACCGTGCATGTGAACGCGGAGGCCGGCGTGAACTGGGACGACCTCGTGCAGTTCTGCGTGGAACGTGGGCTTGAAGGACTTGAGGGGCTTTCCGGCATTCCGGGCACGGTTGGCGCGAGCGTGGTGCAGAACATCGGCGCATATGGCCAGGAGGTCGCCTCCGCGGTGGAATCCGTTGAGGTGTGGGACCGTGAGGAGAAGAAGACGCTCGAGATGAGCAATGTCGACATGCAGTTCGGCTACCGGTTCAGCCTGCTCAAACGCAGCATGTACAAGGCTCCGGGCATCCCGAACGCGCAGTATTACCCGACGCCGCGCTATATTGTGCTATCCGTGACCTTCGCGCTCGTGCACACCGGAACCGGCATGGTGAACTACCCGCAACTGGCGAGTGCGTTGAATGTGAATCTGCATGACCGCATGCCCATCGACCGCATCCGTGCCGTCGTGCTCGAGGTGCGCGCCTCCAAAGGCATGCTTGAGGATGCCACGCGGTACCGTGAGCCAATCATGGTGGGCACGAAGCGCGCAGATCAGGTGGAGGCTGCCATCGCCGCCCAGCATGCTTTCCGTGAGCAGCATGATGGTGCCGCTCGGGACATGATCATCGACATCGCTTCCGACACCGGCACGAATTCCGATCCGAACCGCCATTCCTGCGGCTCCTTCTTCATGAACCCCATTATCAGCGAAGCTGACGCTGCCCGTCTGCCAGAGGATGCGCCGCGCTTCCCGGCCACGTTGCCGGATGGCTCGACCGGAGTGAAGACCTCCGCCGCCTGGCTCATCGACCATGCCGGCTTCCACAAGGGGTACAAGCTGTCTGACGATGCACGGGCGGGCCTGTCTACACTTCATACGTTGAGCATCACGAACCGCGGTGGCGCTACCTGCGATGACATCGTCAAGCTGGCCGATGCGATTCGCGACGGCGTGCGTAAGCAGTTCGGCGTGACGCTGATTCCCGAGCCCGTGCTCGTGAACGTGACGTTGTGACGGTGCCGGACCATCTGGACCATATTCCAGATGGTGAATGCCCGTGTTCTGTATCTATACAGCGATATTCGAAGAAACGCCCGGATTTGCTCCCCAGAGGAGCAATATCCGGGCGTTTCCTGTATATGATGCCGGATTTGTTACGCTGTGCGGATTACTCAGAGCGTAATCCGTAAACAAGGGGTCGTACTATGACGACAACAGGACCGACAGAGAGCCAAAAGCACACTGGACCGGTGAGTTTGTTCATGGGAGTATAAGGGCACATCGTGCAGATTTTTAGAACGAAGTCCGTCGAGCAGACGCTGGCGGAGACAGAGGAAGAGGGACATTCTCTCAAGAGGAATCTTGGCTGGTGGGATCTGGCCGTCATGGGCGTGGCCGTTGCCGTGGGCGCGGGCATCTTCTCGGTGGGTGCGCAGGCTGCGGCATTCCACGCGGGACCGGCGGTCATCATCAGTTTCATCATCGCCGGCATCGTGTGCGGGGCGGCGGTCATGTGCTATGCGGAGTTCGCGTCGGTGATGCCGGTGGCGGGTTCGGCGTACACGTTCACGTATGCCACGCTTGGTGAGATTTTCGCATGGATCATCGGCTGGGACCTGATTCTCGAGATGCTCATGGCCGGTTCGGTCATCTCCAAGTTCTGGGGCGTGTATCTCAACGATTTTCTGCGTCTCATGGGCGTCAACTTCAACACGAATATCATGATCGGCTCGTTCCATCTCGACATCGCGCCCATCGTGATCGTCGCGTTCTTCACCACGTTGCTGGTGCTCGGCACGAAGATCGGCGCACGCGTGGACGGCGCGATGACCGTGCTCAAGATAGCCGTCGTGCTGTTCGTCGTCATCGTCGGCTTCTTCTATGTGAAGGCCTCCAACTACACGCCGTTCATCCCCCCGGCCGAACCCTCGGCGGACGTGGCGAATGCGACCACGGTGCACGGGACCTTGGGCCAACCGCTGTTCCAGTGGCTCACGCATATGAGCCCGACCATCTACGGTGTTCCAGGCATCATCTCGGGTGCCGCACTCGTGTTCTTCGCCTTCATCGGCTTTGACGTCGTCGCCACTGCATCCGAGGAGACCCGTAATCCGAAGCGTAACGTGCCGCTCGGCATCGGCGTGGGCATGGCGCTCATCATCGTCATGTACGTGCTCGTTGCCATCGTGACCACTGGCATGGTCTCCTACAAGCAGCTCGCCTCCGTCGAGAGCCCGTCGCTGGCCACCGCATTCGAGCTGGTGGGGGCGGACTGGGCCGCCAAGATCATCAGCTTCGGCATCTGCCTTGGCCTGGCCACCGTGGTCATGGTGCTGCTGTTGGGACTCACGCGCGTCGTGTTCGCCATGAGCCGTGACGGTTTGCTCCCGCGCGCCCTTTCGACCACCGGCAAGCACGGCACTCCGGCACGTCTGCAGATTGTCGTCGGCGTGGTCGTCGCCGTCATCGCAGCCTGCTTCAACATTGACGTGCTGAGCGACATGGTGAATATCGGCACGCTCTCCGCGTTCACACTGGTGGCCCTCGCCATCCCGATCATGCGCAAGCGCAGGCCCGATTTGAAGCGCAGCTTCCGAATGCCGGGCAATCCGTGGATTCCGCTGCTCGTCGCGCTTGCGAACTTCTACCTCATGCTGAACCTCACCGTGCTCACCTGGGTCCGCTTCCTCATATGGCTCGTGGTTGGCTTCATCATCTACTTTGCCTACGGGTACAAGCATGCGCGCGTGGGCACTGGCGAACTTGACGACGAGGTGGTCAAATACGAGAAGCAACGCCAGCTCAAGGCGCAGCGCGCGAAGCAGGCCGGTTCCGTCGGCCTGGGGAATGACGCGTCCGTGACCAAGGTCGAAGCCGGCAAAGACTGAGATCGGTTTGCCCGCCATTTCACACGCCAGTGCGCAATGGCTGGTGAATGATCCCTATTGGCTGCTTTGCGCACGCGCGGGCATGTTCGCCAAGGACATGCCCGCGCTTTGTTTTATGGGCATAGGCGGGTAGTCTGGTAGGGACTCTGAGATACAAGGAGGAGCCATGGCCTACGTGATCGCGCAGCCCTGCGTCGACGTGAAAGACAAGGCGTGTGTAGACGAATGCCCGGTGGATTGCATCTACGAAGGCAAGCGTTCGCTGTACATCAACCCGAACGAATGTGTCGACTGCGGTGCATGCGAACCAGTGTGCCCGACCGAGGCGATCTTCTATGAAGACGATCTGCCGTCGGAGTGGGAGTGGTACAAGGATGCCGCCGTTGAGTTCTTCGCCGAGGTGGGCGATCTCGGTGGCGCACAGGCTGCCGGTCCCATTGGCAAGGATCCGCAACGTGTCGCCGACCTGCCGCCGCAGAATGCCGCCTGAGCATAGGAATCTGCAATCGCGTGCGCCTTCCCAGGTGCACGCGATGCCATAGTGATACAAGTCACTCGCATTCGCCCGTATTCGTAGGAGAGCCATGGGATTCAAGGATTTCAGCACGCCATATGATTGGTCTCGCATCGCCCGGTACAAGCGTGTCGCGCAGGCGGTGCCTGGTGGCATGATCGATCTGTCGGTCGGTTCGCCGGTGGATGCGGTGCCGGATTCCGTGCGCAAGGCGCTCGCCGTCAGCGCGAACGACGCGAACGCCTGTGGCTACCCGGTGACCGGCGGCACGGCAGACCTGCGCCGTGCGATCTGCGAATGGTTCCGTGACTGCCGTGATGTGGAGATCGAGGCGATTAAGGCGGATGTGGTGCCGACGGTCGGCTCCAAGGAGGGTGTGGCGATGATGGCGTCGCTGCTCCAGCTCGGCTCCGGCGACGTGGTGGTCCAACCGCGCGTGAGCTACCCCACCTACGAGATCGGCACCCAGGTTGCTGGTGCCACGGTGGCCAAAGTCGACGACGTTGCCGCAGTGGATTCATGGCACAACATACCCGGTGTGAAGGCAATCTGGGTGAACTCTCCGAGCAACCCGACGGGTGCCGTGCTCTCCGCCGCGCAGCTGCATGACATCGTGAAGGCCGCCCGCGAGGTAGGCGCCGTGGTGCTCAGCGACGAATGCTATGCGTTGATGAACTGGACCAAGGCCAATGACGACGAGGGGAACCGCGAGGCCGCCATCGAGTCGTCCCCCTGCGCATTGCGCGCCGACGTGTGCGACGGACGTGCAGATGGTGTGATCGTGTTGTATTCGCTGAGCAAGCAATCGAATATGGCCGGGTACCGTACGGCACTGCTCGCAGGCGATGCACAGATCATCTCGCGTATGACCGCGTTCCGCAAACAGCTCGGCCTCATCATGCCTGGACCGGTGCAGGCGGCGATGGCGGCCGGCTTACGAGACGCGGCATCGGTGCGTGCACAGCACAACCGGTATCATGACCGTCTGGGTGAGCTCGTCTGCGCATTGCGTGGCTACGGGTATCGGGTGAACATGCCCCAGGGAGCCTTGTACGTATGGACGAAGGCGAAGTCGGCTGATTGCTGGACCGATATGGAAGCGCTCGCCTCCATCGGTATCATCGCCAGCCCCGGCGAATTCTATGGTGCTCCGGAATATCTGCGATTCTCGGCCACCGCCACCGACGAGCAGATTCACCGGGCGTGTGAGCGGCTCGCACAGGCCTGACGCCGCCTCTTATTCGGTTGCTCGTATTGGGCGCATGCTATGCGCCGAGATGTGCGCTGTCCTGCCCGAATTTTCGCCGGATCTGGTCGAGTGCCTCCTCAGCGGAGCGCAGGCGTGTCGACCTTGTGCCGTTTGCGGGGGAGGGAGCCGATGACAATGCCTGTGGCGCAGGGGTCACACGCTCGTTCTCCTCAAGCAATTCATCGAGCGTGGGTTGGATCACCGTCTCCTCACGCTTCGTCAATGTGCTCGTGCTGATGCCGGCGAGCCGTATGGGGCGTGTGAGTTTGTCCTCAGTGCCGCGGCAATCCGCCGGCATGCCCATCATGCGCAACAACAGGTCGATGGCATGCGGGTACAACGTGCTCGCGGCGTCAGTCGGTTGTTCCAGTTGCATCTGCTTGGTGGAGTAGGCAAGGTCGGGGAACCGCAGTTTCACGGTGAGCGTGCGCGCCATGAGCCCCTTGGCGCGCAGTATGGAGGCAACCTTGTCGCAGCATTGTTTGATCAGCGTGCTCGCTGTGACCAAGTCATTGCAGTCCGTGTCGAAGGTGCGTTCCTGTCCGATCGATTTCTCGGGGGCGTGTAGCGTGAGTGTGCGCGGGTCGATGCCATGCGAGGCCTCCCACAGGTGTGTTGCGGCGGCTTTCGAGCCTGTTGCCTGAATGAGCTCCTCCACCGAACAGCGTGCGAGCTGGGACACGGAGTTGATTCCCCATGCGTTCAGCCGCTTCTCCTGTGCGGGACCAAGCCCCGGAATGCCTCGCAATGGCATCAGCTGCACGAACTGCGCATGCTTGTCCAGTGGAATGAGCAGCATGCCGTTCGGCTTCGCATTCGTGCTCGCCATCTTCGCCACGAGTTTGTTGCCGGCTATGCCCACCGAGCAGGTGATGCCGAACCGTTCTGAGACCTGCGCCCGTAACCATTGGGCTATGCGCGTCGGGCTGTGCCATGCGAGCAGCGCGCCGGAGACGTCCATATAGCATTCATCGACGGAGACCTGTTCGATGCGGTCCGTCACCTCGCGGAAGATCGTGTGGAAGATCTCATGGGAGACGGCGCTGTAGTAGTGGTGGTCGACGGGCAGGAAGATACCGTTCGGGCAGAGTTGGTGCGCGCGTGCGGCCGGCATTGCCGAATTGATGCCGTATTTGCGGGCCTCGTAGCTTGCAGCGGAGACCACGGCGCGGTTGCCGGTTCCTACAATAACCGGTTTGCCGCGGAATTCCAGGTGTCTTGCTATCTCGAGCGAGGCGAAGAACGCGTCCATGTCGATATGCAGTATGGTGCAGCCGGTCTCGTCATGGCCCCAATCCCTTTTGGCAGCTTCGATACGCGGTGCTGTGCTCATGTCTCAACTGTACCTGAACAGATGTTCGAATGGAAGCGCCGGTGTATTCGCGCCCGTCGCGGAACAGAGAGGGGCTCCACAACAAGGTCGTTTTCGCTGAATTTGCGAATATCGGTGTTTCGTCTGTTGAGTCTGCTATGATGTTCTTTTGTTGCGCTAATGCAGCATGGAGTCATGCCTGAGTGGCCGATAGGGGCACCCTGCTAAGGTGTTAGTCGTGTTTAGCGGCTCGAGGGTTCGAATCCCTCTGACTCCGCGATCAGGGCGAATCCATTGTATTCGCCCTTTTTGTTTGCATCGCCGATTTCGTGCGCCTGCACTATTTGCCTGCGACAGTGCGCACCGGAAGCATGATGTCCACGTTGAAGACCTGCCGCTCCTCATCCACCGTACTCGTGACGGTGCCGTGGTATTTCTTTGCGACCTGCTTGATCGAGCGCACGCCATGCCCGTGCATGCGCGCCTCATGCGTTTTGGTGGTCAGCAGGTTGCCTTGCGCATCAAAACGCAGGCGCCCTGTCACGCATGTGTTGTCTTCGTGGATCAGTACGAACGATCTCTTGCGGCTCACGCTGAAATGAATGATGCGTGCATGCTCGTTCTCGAGCTTCATCGTCGCCTCGATCGAGTTGTCGAGCAGATTGCCCACCATCGACGTCAGATCGAGCGGCTGCATGCCGGCGAGCAGTTCGCCGTCCGCCATCACGACGAAATGGATGGAATTGCGCGCGCAGATCTTCTGCTTCTCGAACAGCAGCGCGTCGAGCACGGCGTTGCCGGAGTTCTGGATTGAAGACGAGTCGTTGATCGACCCGTGCAGCTGTGCGAGCAGTGCGGCACGTTGCTCATCGGTGAGCAGGTGCGTGGTCGACTTGCGTTCGATCACCGTGGAGTGGGCGTCGATCTTGGCGAGGGCGGTGGCCCCGTCTCCTTTTGCCGAATGCGAGGGGTCGAGCAGCATGAGCCAGTGTTTGAGATCGTGGGTGAGACGGTGGATCTCGTCGAGGTTCTCCTGTGAGCGCGTGTATTGCGCCTGCTGGTCGCGCACGGTGGATTGCAGGTTCACGTTCTCGTATCGCAGCAGTTTGCGCGCGTACTGCAGCTGCATCATGCAAATGAGGGAATCCGCGAACAGCAATGTCAGGGTGCGTAGATAGAGCGCATCGCGGAGGGCCCGGAACGAAGCCGGGTTCTGTATGGTGAACAGGGCGAGCGTCGTGGATGTCGTGCGGTTTGCGACAATGATCCCGGTCACGACCAGCATGAATACGAGTACCGGCATAGGCCACCGCACTGTGTCGATTGGCGCTCCGTTGAACGCGTAGTGTTCTATGACCCAGGCGAGTGCGCATAGCACGAAACCTATTGCGAGAATGACGGGCGGACGCCACACGCTGCCATCCACATTCCGCATGGCGTCGGACACGATGAGCGCGTACGAGAACGAAACCACAGTCTGCGTGTGCATATACGCGTGCTCGGCCAGGTAGAACGCGCCTTTGAAGCTGTGCCCGGTGCCGGCGAGCAGCACCACGAAATCGAGTGCGAATACGAGCACTGCATTGATTGGGAAACGACTGACGTAAGAAAGCTCGTCGAGGTACATCGCCAGCACCGTGAACGCCGGTAACGCCAATCCCCACACGCTCACTTGACGTATGAAGCCAGCCGGATGGCGCATGCATAGGAAATAGACTGCGAGCGCCATCCATTCCAGGAACGGTACCGTCATGAAATTAAGCCAGTGTGGGAGCATGAAATCCTTGAGTGCGAGTCTCACCGATGAATATGCAGAGGTATTTGCCTCAACGCAGCGGCGTCGGGTGGTCGCGAAACGTGTTCAGATGCACGGGGTGTCTGCAATGCGCATACGCGCATCAGCTCGCGCCGTCGTCGGAGAGATGGCGGGTGAGGGCTTCGATGAATCCCTTTTTGCGGGCGCGGCTTATCTTGAGCTCCACACCGGTGTCGAGCACGCAATTCTGCCCTTCCACCGACTCCACATGGGTCATGTTGACCAAATAGTACGAGTTGATTCGGTAGAAGCCCGCGGGGGAGAGACGTTCCTCGAGGGCCGAGAGCGTATAGGGCACGGTGATGTCGCGATCGTCGGTGTGCACGGAGATCTTATGCTGCCGCGATTCTATGTAGTTGATGGTGTGGTGGGGCACTTGGTAGTATTTTGCGCCGGATTGCAGCATGATGGTGGGGCGTTCCTCGGCGAGCACGTGATCGACCGCGCGCGAGAACTCGACTTCGAATGCGGGCCACGACAATGGCTTCAGAATGTATGAAAGCGCATCCACCGTGTATCCCTTGATCGCGTACTGCGGCGTCGACGTGATGAACAGGATCGCCAGATTCTCATCGGATTTGCGTACTTCCTGAGCCACCTCTATGCCGTTGTAGCTCGGCATGAGTATATCGAGCAGCAGAATGTCGAAGTTCGCATTGAATTCCTTGAGGAATGTGGTGGCAGAGTTGAACGTGGTCACGGAGAAGTCCCTGCCGGTCTGCTCGCCGAAAAGTTCAACGAACGTGGTCGCCTGCCGCAGGAACAGTGGATCGTCCTCGACTATCGCCACACGGATGCGCATATGATCGGCCTCCTCAATCCGCGTCGTGCTGCCCATATATTGCCCATTATGGTGCCGTTTGCCGCGAAACCTTGCGCTCGTATGCTTGCAACGTAACCGAAAGTCAGACATACCGCAGTCAAACGACCATCGGAACAATTACTGTGAGGGTATTGGTCTAGACATGTTGGAACGCCGTGCGCGGTCGTATTCTTGGCATTGCAAAACATGTGGAAAATATGGTCGAACGGGTGTTCTGGCGAGAGCGAAATCTTGCGAATTCGCAGAGCGCGCAGTTTTTCCGTGCTGGTTTATGTGTAGAAAAACGCCATGTGTCGCAGAGGTGGTGTCGTGCATCCGAAAAACATGCGACGGAATCTGCAAAATTTGCGACTGTCGTTTCGAATCGGGTGGTTGGGTCATAAGCTGGGGATGTGCTTCGGAGGAGTGAGGTTCCCCGGGGCATATGCGTGTTCCGCGCACGCCTAGGCTATTCGTACTGTGAGCAGTGGGGCCGTCTCGCTCAGCACTCATTGCTGATTCTCTCTCATTCTCCGGCGAGTCGGCTTAGCATTACGGGTGGGGTTTCGTCCTTGAGAAGCCCCACCCTTCCCTTTTCTGCTGTTTTCGGGGACGGCGCCAGGGGATCATCACAGCCAATATGGTGGGAAATTAGTTGAAGCAGCGGTACGCCATTGTCCGTCGCTTCGCTTGCCGAGTGTAGTGCAGCGGCATGCGTGGGACAAATCGCCGGTCTTGATATGAGACGGGTCCGAGGTGGTCTGCTGGGGCATTCGATTCGGAAACTCGCGGAAATATAGTGCCGCTACAGTGTCGGCCATGACACAGATTCTTGAGACCCGACCGGAACGCACCGATCTGCCCCTCACCGTGATGCCATGTGTGGTGGCCGACATGATCGAGCCGTTCAAGGCGAACTTCGAGGTGCTACGCGATGTGACGCGCCTGAGAATGTACACTGACACCACCCTGGACCCGGACGAGATCGTGCGGCGTTGCGAGGGTGCCGACGCCGTGATCGTGATCGGCGTGCACATCGACGACGATTTGTACACACGGCTCACGCATACGCAGGGACATGCGAAGTGCTTCGCATTCGGCGGCACCGGGGTGGCCAGCTACATCGACCTCGCCCGTGCGCGGCAGGATGGCGTGCGCGTATGCAATGTGCGTCGATATGGGGACGCCGCGGTCGCCGAGCTCGCCATCGCGCTCATGATGGAGTTGGCGCGCCATGTGGGCGAGCTCGACACGCAGGTGCGCGAGGGAAGCTGGCGCGGTGTGTTCGGCACCGAGCTCTCCGGCAAAACGCTTGGTCTTGTGGGATTCGGCGGCATCGGGCAGCATGTGGCGCGCATCGCCAACGGATTTGGCATGCGAATCCAGGTCTGGAACTCGCATGTGCACGCCGACGCGCTCGCTGCAAATCCCGAGATCACGCTCGTCGACGGCATCGACGACCTCATGGCCACCAGCGACATCGTGTCGCTGCATCTGCCCCTCACCGATGAGACGCGTGGTGGCATCACTCTCGAGAACCTGAACCATCTGCGGCCCGGAAGCATGCTCATCAACACCGCGCGCGCCGAGATCATCGCGCCGGGGGCGCTCGAGCGGCGCTTGGAACGCGGCGACCTCCTGACCGGTCTCGACGTGTTCGACAAGGAGCCGTTGCCGCAGGATTCCCCGCTCCGTTCGGTTCCCGGCGTCGTGCTCACCCCGCATGTCGCCTGGCGGGCCGATGGCGCCTATGCGAGCCTGACCCGACAGGTGATGGAGGCGATCGTCTCGTTCTACGAGGGCGGCGATTTCAACGTGGTCGTCTGAGCGGGCGGTAGTGTGGTTCTGCATACCCAGAAGTGACGAGACCGTTTGCGAGGAGCCATGCGTACCTTGTTGAATCCGGCCGACAAGCCGGCGCACGATGCATTCGTGGAGAAGAAGTCCGAGTTCATAGGCGACGCCTGCCATGTCGATTCGCTTGAGGATGCGCTCGCGTTCGTCGAGACCGTGCGCGAGCGTCACCCGAAAGCACGCCATGTGGCCTATGCGGCGATTGTGACCGGTGACGATGGCCGTGTGATGGAGCGCATGAGCGATGATGGTGAGCCGAGCGGCACGGCGGGCAAGCCGATCCTCGATGTGTTGCGTGCGAATGAACTCACGGATTGCGTGATTGCCGTCACGCGATATTTCGGCGGCATTCTGCTCGGTTCGGGCGGTCTCATCCGCGCATACTCCACCGGAGCGTCGATTGCGGTGAAGGCAGCGGATGTCGTACAGATTGTGGTCTGTGCCCGGTATACGGTGCCGCTCGACTACTCGCAGCTCGGGCCGATGCGCCATCTGGTCGAGGTGATGGGCGCGGTGGAGGAGTCTGCCGTTTTCTCGGATCACGTGGTGCTCACCGTGCTCGTGCGCGATGATGCGCGCGAATCGTTCGAACATCGTGTGCGTGAGCAGTTCAGTGCGACGGTGACGCCGGAGTATGTGGGCCGATGCCACCGTGCGATGCGGTGACACGCCGCACGCCGCTCCATGATGCCGGTGCCGCGCCCGCTGCCGCATGTGCATTAGACTTGGGGTGCACGGCACGGAGCGCAGACGATGCGCATGAGGTGGAGGTCAGCATGACAGACGGCGAGCAGACGGCACAGACTGCGCGGAATACGCAGGCGCACGGCGTGCAGGACGCGGCCGGGAATCAGGGGGAGGCTTCCGAAGCCCAGACTCCGCAGTTCGAACCACTCACCGTGACCTATGAACGTCTGCGCCATTCGACAGACCCGCAGGAACTGCACGAATTCGCACGCAGGCCGTTGCCGGATCGCGCGAAACAGGCGGCGTTCTCACGCGCGACGGCATTGCTCGAGGCGGTCGCCGGCAATCAGCACACGCCGTTGGAAGACCGCGTGTTCCTCGCGGAGACGATGCCGTTCCCGAATGTGCTCGTCAAGCTGTCTGAAGACCCTTCCCCCGAGGTCCGACGTGCGGTCGCCGCGAACCGCAACGACAAGAACTGGCTGGTGGGGCGCCTGACCAAAGACGAGGTGCCCGAAGTGCGCGACGAGGCACTGCGTAATCCGCAGACGTCATGGAAAATGCGCATGGAGGGGGCGCAGAATCCTGAGGTGGACGCGCAAACCCTCGATTTTCTGAGCAGACTCGGCGTTGAACTTGAGCCGGACGCTCCGCGGATCCTGTCGACGATGGTGCGTCGCGGCGTGGCGCTCAATCCGAATGCCGGTGCGGAGACAATCGAGCGACTCAAGGAAGATCCGGTGCCCGAAGTGGCGAAGGCGGCACAGCGCCGGTGACCTTCCGAGCGTAACCTACGGCTATCTCGGTGAGAGGAATGAAAACGTTTGCTCCTTTATGGGCGTAGCCGGGAACGTCGCTGCAAAAAAGGCTTACACTTAGGGGTTATGACAGAACTCAACGAAGAAAGCCCGGAGCGTCTTGCGCGCCCCCTTATTCGTCTCGCGCAGTCGCTGGGCGTGGCGACCAGTTATGTCGGCATGTCGCGTGATTTCCATGAGATTCCCGATGACGTGCTCGTGGCCGTGCTGAAGGCCCTCAATGTCGATGCCTCCAGCGAAGAGACCATCGAAGCGTCGTTGGAACATGTGAACAACCAGCGCGCCATGCGGCTCATCGAACCCACCGTGCTGCACATTGTGGGCGAGCAGACTCACGTGCCCATCCATCTGGCCATCACCGAGGCGCCGAAGGTTACGATCACACTCGAAGACGGCACCATATACCAACACGACATCACGGTGGAGCCGCTGCCCGACGTCAAGGTGCATGAAGTCAACGGCAAGTTCTTCTCGACGGCGCAGATCGCACTGCCTGCCGACCTGCCCGAGGGCTACCACACGCTGCACATCGCGGCAGGGCAGCGCGAGGCGGATGCGACGCTGATCAGCGCGCCACAGCGCATCCCACTGCTCGATCCGCTCAAGAACGGGTCGTTGTGGGGATGGATGGCCCAGTTGTATTCGATCCGCTCGGCCGACTCCTGGGGCGTCGGCGATTTCGCCGATCTACGCACGTTGCTCATCGACTCGAAGCGGTACACGAATGCCGACTTCATGCTCATCAACCCAGTGCATGCCGGCGAACCGGTCTCACCGCTGACCCCGTCGCCATACCTGCCGGTGTCGCGTCGCTTCATCAACTTCACCTACATTCACCCGGAGGACATTCCCGAGTATTACGCGTTGGACGATGCCGCCAAGCAGTCCGTCAAGGACGCACACGCCAAAATGGAGGCCTACAACGCCGATCCGAACCTGATCGACCGCGATGCCATGTGGCTCGAGAAGGAGAAGGCGCTGCGCACGATCTTCAACGCAGGCCTGCAGTCGGTGCGCCAGCAGGCCTTCGACGACTACAAGGCCAAGTGCGGCGAGGATCTCGAGGCATACGCCACCTGGTGTGTCTGCTATGCGAAGTGGGGCAAGCCCGAGAACACGCCTGACAACTGGATCAACAAATACACGAAGGATTCCCCCGAGGTCAAGCAGCTGCGCGAGCAGAACAGCGACTTGCTCGAATTCTACCGTTGGCTCGAGTGGATTGCGGTCGAGCAGATGCATGCGGCCCAGCAGGCGGCACGTCAGGCCGGCATGCAGATCGGCATCATGAGCGATATGGCCGTCGGCGTGCATCCGGACGGCTCCGAGGTGTGGTGGAACCCGGAGCGATTCGCCAACGGCGCCTCCGTGGGTGCGCCGCCGGACATGTTCAACCAGCAGGGGCAGAACTGGAGCCAGCCCCCGTTGAGCCCGCTCTCGCTCAAGGAAACCGGCTACAAGGCGTACCGCGAGATGGTGCGTGGCATGTTCGACTGCGCCGGCGCCGTGCGCATCGACCACATTCTCGGCCTGTTCCGCCTATGGTGGATCCCGGAGGGCCAGCCGGCCTCGAACGGCACCTACGTGTACTACGACCACAACACGATGCTGGGCATTCTTGCGATCGAGGCAGACCGCGTCGGCGGCCTGATCGTGGGCGAGGACCTCGGTGTCATGCCGTCGTACGTACAGCAGTCGCTCGCCGACCATGCCATCTTCGGCTGCGCCGTCGAATGGTTCGAGCAGATGGATGGCGTGTTCATTCCGCCGAAGGATTGGCGCCCGTATGCGTTGGCCTCGGTGGACAACCACGACATGCCGCCGGCGGCCGGCTATCTCGAGTACGAGCATGTGCGCGTGCGCGAACAGCTCGGTCTGCTCGGCGAGGATTCGTCGGCCTTCGAGCGCAGCGCACGCGCCGAGCATCAGGCCATGCTGCAGATGCTCGTCGACAACGGCTACCTCGATGTCAATGTGATGAAAGACGAATCCGGCAGATGGGAGGAGATTGTCGAGGCGCTCTACCGTGCGCTCAACAGCTCGCCTTGCAAGCTCAAGGCCGTCTCCTTCGTCGACGCGGTGGGAGAGCGCCGCACGCAGAACCAGCCGGGCACCGACAACGAGTATCCGAACTGGCGTGTGCCGTTGGCCGACTACCATGGCGACAACGTGCCGCTCGAGCACTTGTTCGACTCCGATCTGCTGCAGCGCATCGCCAAGATCATGAACAGCTGATGGGCGGACCCGCACCTTATTGCGAAAGCGCCGGCGTATATTGCGCCGGCGCTTTGCCGTCTGTGAACAGGGTGTGGGGAGTGCTATCGCGCGTACGCGTATGTCAAGCCGAGGGATATAATAAAGGATTGTTGTGTTTCCCTACGGGGTCCTTCAAAGCGCTTTCCCACTCGCATAAGGACTTTCAGGGAGCCCACGGTAATGAGATCGGAACGCCGCACGGTCTGACCAACCCGCAGCGCGAGGATCCGGAACACAATACAGAAAAGGTATATCGTGAAAACTTTCACACCGAAGCCAGCTGATCTTACTCACGACTGGTACATCATCGACGCCAAAGACGTCGTTCTGGGCCGTCTCTCCGTCGCCGCAGCCAACCTGCTGCGCGGCAAGAACAAGCCTTCCTTCGCTCCGCATGCCGATTCCGGCAACTACGTGATCATCATCAACGCCGACAAGATCGCTCTTACCGGCGACAAGATGGACAAGGAGCTCTACTCGCACTCCGGTCGTCCTGGTGGCCTGCGCCGCGACAGCTACGCAGAGCTGCTCAAGAACAAGCCCGAGCGCATCATCATGCACGCCGTCAAGGGCATGCTTCCGAAGAACAAGCTCGCGAAGGTCCAGCTGACCCGTCTGCGCGTGTTCGCCGGTGAAGAGCATCCGCACGTTGGCCAGAAGCCTCAGGTCTACGAGATCGAGCAGATCTCGCAGCAGGCAAAGTGAACCGAAGGAGATAAGAACAATGGCTGAGAATACCAACAACTCCGCGGTTACCGAGACCGAGGAAACCACCGCCGCCTTCACCACCGAGACCAACTCGGGCGCAGGCACCGGCACCTCCACGATCGCTCCGGGCTATGGCACCGGCCGTCGTAAGGAAGCCGTCGCCCGTGTTCGTCTGGTTCCGGGCACCGGCGAGTGGAAAATCAATGGCCGTACGCTCGAGGAGTACTTCCCGTCGAAGCTGCTCCAGCGTGAAGTGAACTCGCCGATCGTGCTCCTGAAGCTCGAAGGCAAGTTCGACGCAATCGTGCTCGTCGACGGTGGCGGCACCACCGGCCAGGCCGGCGCAATCCGCCTGGGCGTGGCTCGTGCCCTCAACGCCATCGACCGCGATGCCAACCGCGCAGCCCTGAAGAAGGCTGGCTTCCTCACCCGCGACGCCCGCGTCGTGGAGCGTAAGAAGGCCGGTCTGCACAAGGCTCGCCGCGCTCCGCAGTTCTCGAAGCGTTAAGCGTTATACGCGAAGAAGGCCGCCCTGCATTGCAGGGCGGCCTTCTTGTATTCGGAAAGAGGAGCTGGGTTCATGGCCGATGATTCGGTCCGTGGACTCGGCTCTCCAATCACCAGGTGCGGCGTTCCGATTGCAGCAGCAGGCTTATGCTCAGCGCCGGGAAGGTCCACACGTTCGATGGAGGGGCATTGGGGGCATCTGCAGACGCGGTGGTGCCTTCGGGAGCCGGGGCATCGTGCTCGACGTCGAATGCGGTGGTCGTGGGGTCAGAATCGGCCATGCTGATGCGTGTGGGGTCGCCGGTTCCGGAGTGTGCACCGGCGGTCATCGGCGGCATCTGCTGGTCGAGGGTGTCCTTGATCTTGCGGTCGAGAATGGATTCGAGGAGCTGTGTCTCATGTGCGGTGAGCTTTGCCGTTGGCTTGGTGGTTCCAATCTCCTGACGGGCGGCATTCTCCTCGGCGTCCGCGCCAACGGCACCATGGGCGTCGAGATCGTGCATGGGCGACGTCGCACGCTTGAACCGCAGCGTCTCCGCAAGTGGCGACACCACCGCAGACCGTGAGATCTTGGTGACGGAGGTGCCCGGTGCGGGCTGTTCGCCAGTGGTCTGCGCCGACGACCATAGCAGATTGAACGTCGAATCCGACGGCAGGTGCATCTGGCGGTCGGTTTCATCGCCGTTGACCACAATCAGAACGTCGGGTTCGTCCTTGAAATACAGGTGCATCATGAACGAGCGCACCGACGAGTCGCGCCAATCGGAATCCATGGGCATCGTGCCATCCGGCAGGCTCCACTGCACACGCGAGCTCGGTTTGAGCAGCCCCAACTGGGAGAGCCTCGTGAAGAAGTCCTCGTGATTGTATATGTCGAGCGATTTGCGCACGGCGATCAGATTCGCGGTGGCCTCGAGTTGGCGGGATTCGGCGGTTTCCTCTGTGCAGTTGATCCAATCCCAGTCGAGCCAGGTGATCTCGTTGTCTTGGCAATACGCGTTGTTGTTGCCGTATTGCGTGTTGCCGAATTCGTCTCCTGCGAGCAGCATGGGCGTGCCAAGCGAGAGAATGAGCGTGCCGAGCATGTTCATACGCGAGCGTTCGCGTGCACTTTCGATGCTGAGATCGTCGGTGGGGCCCTCCACGCCGAAGTTGGCGGAATGGTTCACATTCGTGCCGTCGTTGTTGTTCTCGCCATTCGCCTCGTTGTGCTTGTGGTCGTAGCTGGTGAGGTCGGCCAGTGTGAAGCCGTCGTGCGCGCTGATGTAATTGATCGACGACGTGGCGCCACGGCCCGGGTCGGTGGCGAACAGGTCCGCCGAACCGCACAGGCGCGTGGCCATCTCCTGCATGGTGGTCACGCCGTGGCCTGCAGTCTGGTTGATGTCGGAGAGCCAGAACTGGCGGGAGGCGTCGCGGAACCGGTCGTTCCACTCTCCGAAGGGCGAGAGGAACTGGCCGGTGCGCCAACCCTGGAAGCCCAAATCCCACGGCTCCATGATGAGCTTGAGGTTGCCGAGCAGCTGGTCGGAACGCAATGCGTACAGGAACGAATGGTACGGAGTGAACATGCCCTTGAGCCGCGCCAGCGAGACGGCGAGGTCGAATCGGAAGCCGTCTATGCCTATGCGCTTGGCCCAGTACCGCAGCGAATCCACGGCGAACGTGATGTTGTGGGTGTCGGTGAAGTCCACGGTGTTGCCGCAGCCGGTGGTGTCTTCAAGTTCGCCGGCATGCTGGGTCTGCTGGCGGTAGAACGAGAGATTGTCGAGTCCGCGCCAGCAGACACTCGGCCCGGCATTGCCGCCCTCGCAGGTGTGGTTGTACACCACGTCCATGATCACCTCGAAGCCGGCTTCATGCAGGGCGTGCACCATGTCGATCACCTCACGGCGTACGGCGGCGGCACCGGCCTGTTGGGCGGCCTTCGTGGCATAACCGGGCTCAGGGGAGAAGAAGTTGAGCGTGGAATAACCCCAGTAGTTCGTGCACCCGCGTTCCTGCAGGAACACCTCGGGCTGCTTGGCCATGATCGGCAGCAGTTCGATTGACGTGACACCTAGATCCTGCAAATAGGCGAGTGTGGTGGGGTGGGCAAGGCCGGCGTAGGTGCCGCGTAGCTCCTCTGGCAACCATGGCGCGTTCTTGGTGAAGCCCTTCACATGCAGCTCGTAGATCACCGTCTTGCTCCACTGCACATGCGGGTGTTCCGGATCGCCGTCGTGCTTGCGGGTGTCGCGGTCGTCGATCGCCACTGACACCGGGCAATGGCCCAGAGAATCGAGCGTGCTCATCTCGCCCCAGCAGTCGCCTTCGACCTTGCCGTCATCGCCTATGGTGCATTGGTACGCGAACATGGAGGGGTCGAGTTGCATCGCCCGCTCAATGCCCTTGGCATAGGGGTCGATGAGGAACTTGTATGGGTTGAACCGCAGGCCGTGATGCGGGTCCCATGTGCCGTCGGCGCGGAAGCCGTATTGCAGACCATCCCATGCCTTCTCGAGATGGAGGTTCCACAGGCCGTAGTTCGGGCCGGTCATCTTGAACAACGTCTCGCGCAGACCGAGCGCGGGCACGATGCGCGAACAGATCGGGTAATGGCGCATGTAGTCGAGGAGCCGGTCCGCCGCGTCGTCGGGCAGGCGCACCGCCTGGTTATAGAACGCGCTGGGCTTGTCCACCGGCTCGAGCACGCTCAACCACAGTTGTTCCGCGGTCTCAGAACGTACCACGACGTCCGCGCCGCCGTCATCGGTGTAGAAGAAGCCTGGTCGCGTGGCGTATCGCTGTAATTTCTGTAACTGCATAGCTTTCCAGTGTAACGGACGAATCTATGAGCCGGGCGGTCCGGTCGGCGCGGATCAGGCGTCCGGCATTCCGTTCAGGGAAACGGGAATGAGTGATTGCGCCGCGCCCACCGCATCCTGGTATTCCACGCAGCAGCCGCGCATGACCTGCGGATTGCGCGCCGACGGGTTCACGTGTTCGGCACATGTGGTGAGGCGCTCGAGTTGGGCGATTTCGGAATCGTCGAGATAGTCGGCGATCGGCCCGCACAGAATGACATCCGCCGGTACGAACGTGCGAATGTTGTTGACCGCATGGGCGAGCGAGCCGAGCCAGCGGTCCATGCGCGCATGATGATTGCGCTCGCCCTGCTCAAGCACACCGAAGAAACCCGGCAGACTCTCGCCCTCCTCGGTGAGCTGCCGCGACGAGCACAGCACCTCAAGGCATCCGCGCGACCCACATCGGCAGACGTCGCCGCTCGCATCGAGTTGCATGTGCTCGAGATTGCCCTCGCGTGCGACGCCGCCCATCACGACGGCGCTGTTGATGTACTCGCCCAGATAGAGGCACACCGCGTTGCGCAGCAGCGGGTGGTTATGCAGCTCGACGGTGGCGTAGGCGACGTTGCGCGCGATGCGTGAGCAGGGCAATGTAAGAATGCGGCTGATGCCTTGGTACGACTCGGTGGCCGCATTCCAGTCCTCGGCCACGCAGATGCAGTGGCGCGCCGCGCTCGATGGCAATGCGAAGCACACGCCGATCGGGGAGGGCAGCGACTGCGCGAACGCCGAGATCGTATGCGCGGCGCGTTCGTAGTACGCGTTGTCGTTGCGCCGCGCCATCGTCACCTTGTGCTCGGCTATCACATTGCCGCGCAGATCCACCGCCATGCACACCACCTCGGTGGGTCTCAACGCCACGCCGATCGCCGTGCGATGGCTCGCATTGAACTGCCAGGCCTGGGCTTTGCGCCCTCCCGTGGAGGCCCGCGTCTCCGCTGGGGCAATGAGCCCGTCGGCAGCGAGCTCACGCAGATTCTCGGTGATTGTGGGCATGCTCAGATGCGTGGCGTCTGCAATCTGCCGCTTGGTCATGGACGGTGCCGCGAACAGCTCGCGCAGTATGAGCTCGCGATTGTGCCGTTTGACGGTTGTGCTTTCCATATGCTTCCCTGCCCGCTGCTATTCGCCGGCGACTCTCGCTGTGACCGGCTCATGTAGGTCAAGGGTATCGGATGCCACCAGTTTTGCAAAACTGATTTTTAAAAGATTCAACAGAACGTGGACTTTTGGAAAAGGATTTGTAGAAGTGAGTGGATTGTCGAGTGTGAAACTGTGTGCACTTGTCGACGAAAGTGAACAATTTGTATCAAATAACTCAAATTGAGATGGAAATCTGCCAATATCTGACACAATTAGCTCATCAAAAGCACAAAAGAGAACAGACACACGGATTGTGATTGCAGACTTGCTTTCCGCGGTATCTGTTCGCTAGATTGTGAGACAACTCACATCTCGTGAAATCTGCGCCACGGGGCGCACCGATTTGCCGAATCTACAGGAGGTTCGCATGGCAGACAAGAACAGCGCCGAGACCGCAACGAAGGCGGCCAAGCCTGCTGTGAATGTGGAAGACAAGAAGGCCGCGGCACAGGCCGAGGTCGACGCTCTGGTCAAGAAGGCGCAGAAGGCGCTGGTGGAATTCGAGAAGCTCGACCAGCAGGCCGTCGATCGCATCGTGGCGAAGGCCTCCGTGGCCGCCCTCAACAAGCATCTGGTGCTGGCGAAACTGGCAGTCGACGAGACCGGTCGTGGACTCGTCGAAGACAAGGCGACGAAGAACATCTTCGCCTGCGAGCACGTGACCAATTACATGGCCGGTCAGAAGACCGTCGGCATCATTCGTGAAGACGACGTGCTCGGCATTGACGAAGTGGCCGAACCGGTCGGCGTTGTCGCGGGCGTCACCCCGGTGACCAACCCGACGTCCACTGCCATCTTCAAGTCGCTCATCGCCCTCAAGACCCGTTGCCCGATCGTCTTCGGCTTCCACCCGGGTGCGCAGAAGAGCTCCGTCGAAGCGGCGCGCATCGTGCGTGACGCCGCCATCGAGGCGGGCGCCCCGGAGAACTGCGTGCAGTGGATCGAACACCCGTCCATCGAGGCGACCGGCGCGCTCATGCAGCATCCCGGCGTGGCCACGATCCTCGCGACCGGCGGCCCCGGCATGGTCAAGGCCGCGTACTCGTCCGGCAAGCCGGCCCTGGGCGTCGGCGCCGGCAATGCCCCGGCCTACGTCGACAACAACGTCGACGTGCAGCGCGTGGCGAACGACCTTATCCTTTCGAAGCACTTCGACTACGGCATGATCTGCGCCACCGAGCAGGCGATCATCGCGCACAAGGACATCTACGCGCCGCTCGTCAAGGAATTGAAGCGCCGCAAGGCATACTTCGTCAACGACGAGGAGAAGGCCAAGCTCGAGAAATACATGTTCGGCTGTACCGCGTTCTCCGGCGAGACCCCGAAACTCAACTCCGTGGTCCCGGGCAAGTCGCCGCAGTACATCGCGCACGAAGCCGGCTTCGAAATCCCCGAGGATGCCACGATCCTCGCCGCCGAATGCTCCGAGGTGGGCGAGAACGAGCCGCTCACCATGGAGAAGCTCGCGCCGGTGCACGCCGTGCTCAAGTTCTCCGACAAAGAGCAGGGCTTCGAGATGTGCGAGGAGATGCTCAAGCACGGTGCCGGCCATACCGCCGCGATCCACACGAACAACGACGACCTCGTCCGTGAGTACGGCCTGCGCATGCACGCCTGCCGTATCATCTGGAACCAGCCGAGCTCGCTCGGGGGCATCGGCGACATCTACAACTCCATCGCCCCGTCGCTCACGCTGGGCTGCGGCTCCTACGGCGGCAACTCCGTCTCCGGCAACGTGCAGGCGATCAATCTGCTCAACATCAAGCGAATCGCGCGAAGGAACAACAACATGCAGTGGTTCAAGATCCCGGCAAAGACGTACTTCGAGCCGAACGCCATCAAGTACCTGCGCGACATGTACGGCATCGAACGCGCCGTCATCGTGTGCGACAAGGTGATGGAGCAGCTCGGCATCGTCGACAAGGTGATCGACCAGCTGCGTGCACGCTCCAACCGCGTCACCTTCCGCATCGTCGACTATGTGGAGCCCGAGCCGAGCGTCGAGACCGTCGAGCGCGGCGCCGCCATGATGCGCGACGAATTCGAGCCGGATACGATCATCGCCGTCGGCGGCGGCTCGCCCATGGACGCCGCGAAGATCATGTGGCTGCTCTACGAGCATCCGGAAATCGCGTTCTCCGACGTCCGTGAGAAGTTCTTCGACATTCGCAAGCGCGCCTTCAAGATTCCGCCGCTCGGCGCCAAGGCCAAGCTCGTGTGTATCCCGACCTCGTCGGGCACCGGCTCCGAGGTCACGCCGTTCGCTGTGATCACCGATCACAAGACCGGTTACAAGTACCCGATCACCGATTACGCGCTCACGCCGTCCGTTGCGATCGTCGACCCGGTGCTCGCGCGCACGCAGCCGCGCCGACTGGCCTCCGATGCCGGTTTCGATGCGCTGACCCATTCGATGGAGGCCTACGTCTCCGTCTATGCGAACGACTTCACCGACGGTATGGCGCTGCATGCCTGCAAGCTGATCTGGGACAACCTTGCGGAGTCCGTCAATAGCGAGCCGGGCGAAACCAAGAAGAAGGCGCAGGAGAAGATGCACAACGCCGCAACCATGGCCGGCATGGCATTCGGATCCGCCTTCCTTGGCATGTGCCACGCCATGGCGCACACCATCGGCGCCCTGTGCCACATCGCGCACGGCCGCACGAACTCGATTCTGCTGCCATATGTGATCCGCTACAACGGGCAGGTGCCGGAGGAGCCGACCTCCTGGCCGAAGTACAGCAAGTACATCGCGCCGGAGCGTTACCAGGAGCTCGCCTCGCTGCTCGGGGTCGACCCGGGCAAGACCCCGGCCGAGGGCGTCGAGAATCTGGCGAAGGCCGTCGAGGACTACCGCGACAACAAGCTCGGCATGAACAAGAGCTTCAAGGATTGCGGTGTGGACGAGGACTACTTCTGGAGCATCCTCGAGCAGATCGGCATGCGCGCCTACGAAGACCAGTGCGCGCCTGCGAATCCGCGCATCCCGCAGATCCAGGACATGATGGATATCGCCATCGCCGCCTACTACGGCGTCTCGCAGGCTGAGGGCCATGCGATGCGCGTTGAGCGCGAAGGTGTGGGCGCCACGGAGGAAGCCTCCGAGCGCGTCTGATCCGCCAATCCATTGCAATCTATTTGCAATCCATTGCCAATGGGCCATCCGCCAGCCGGGTGGCCCATTTTGATGTCGGCAATCTGGAGTTTGTGCAATATGGAATCTGCAAATGGGAAGAAAAACCGCGCGCGCATTTTTCTTCCCGCGAGCGAGAGCCCACATGAGAAGAAAAAATGAATCCGTGGTTTTTCTTCTCATTTGGCAGTTCCTAGCGGGAAGAAAATATAGGAGCGATGTTTTTCTTCCCGCGAGCTATGCCGTAACTGGGAAGAAAAACCAGACGCGCATGTTTTCCTCCAATCTGCGTTCCGCTCACCCGATGATCGCCACCCGATACCCATTGATATCTGTCGATCCAAGAACGTGGGTGGGTACGCCGGCGCCGTGCAGCGCCAGCCGGCAGCGGCATTGTGGTCTGTTGACGGCGTGAATCCGCTCTGGCATCTCTTGGAACACTCGCGTAGGCTAGGGCAGCATGATCTCCTCCATCTCCACGCGATCCGTGCGCGATTGGCGTTCGAATGAACCCGGTGCATGGGTGATCGTGCTCATGCCCGCGCTCAGCGCCTTCCTTGTCTCCGGTCCCACATGGAACTCCGCGTGGCTGCTCGCATTGTGGTGCCTGTGCTACTGCGTGCAGTTCAGCGCCGCGCGATGGGCGAAATCGCATGGCCGCGCACGGTACCGCATGCCGATGCTCGTCTATGCTGCGCTGCTCACCTGCGCCGGATTGCCGTTCGTGTTCAGATTCCCCGGCATGCTATGGTGGGCGCCGCTCTACTGCGTGCTGTGCGCGGGGTCGCTTATTTGTGCATGGCGACGCCGTGAGCATTCGATTCTGGCGAATACCTGCGCAGTGCTCGCATCCAGCACCATGGCGATTCCCGTCGCCTCGCTCGGCGCGCATGGTGGAGGCACCTCAACGCTTGCGCATCTGCTGCCGTTCGACCAGAGCATATTGCCGCCGCTTGGCGTGGAGATTGCGGGTGCGTACGCGCTCACGTTGTTCGGCAGTGTGCTCTATGTGAAGACGATGATTCGCGAACGAGGGAATACCCGGTATCTCGCTGCCTCGTGGATTTGGCATATTCTCGTCATGGCCGTCGGATTCCTGTACAGTCCGCTCTATGGCACGTTGGGGGCGATTCTGCTCGCGCGCGCCGTCGTCATGCCGGTCGCGACGCGCAATATGAGGAAGACTGCGAAGATCGCGGGAATAGGCGAGTGCATGACGAGCTTGGTCTCTTTCGCGATGATCACCTATGCCGCCACGGTGCTCATTCCGTGACGGGAGTGTGAAGACGTCAGGGGAATGCGACACGCCATCGCCGCCAGCGGAAGAAAAGACCACCCCCGGTGCTTAAATATAGAAGTTGCCTGATTAGGGCTCGCATAATTGGAATCAAAAAAGCGAGCGCGGCACAAAGGCCCGCACGGGTTTTTGCATGGCTGCGCACTGATGTAGGAAAAGTCGGCGGACGTTTGTTCAAAGACTTCACTCGCCGGTGCCCTGGAGCAGGTTAAGTCATATTGATACACGAATCGCTAGAAAGGGCGGAAGGCAATGGCGGGACAGAAAATCCGCATCAGGCTTAAGTCCTATGACCATGAGGTCATCGACCAATCGGCGAAGAAGATCGTCGAAACGGTGACGAACGCGGGTGCAACTGTGGTTGGCCCGGTTCCGCTCCCGACTGAGAAGAACGTCTACTGCGTTATTCGTTCTCCTCACAAGTACAAGGATTCTCGCGAGCATTTCGAGATGCGCACTCACAAGCGTCTCATCGATATTGTGGACCCAACCCCAAAGGCTGTGGACTCCCTCATGCATATTGATCTGCCCGCAGACGTCAACATCGAGATCAAGCTGTAAGGGGAGGAGGAACCGCAATGTCGCAGAACAAGAATCGCAACGCACTGCTGGGCAAGAAGCTCGGCATGTCGCAGGTTTGGGACGAAAACGGCTTCTTCGTTCCCGTCACGCTCGTCGAGGTCTCGACCAACGTCGTCACGGCTGTGAAGAACGAGGAGACCGACGGCTACAAGGCCGTCCAGCTTGGCTACGGCCAGGTCGACCCGCGTAAGGTGACCAAGCCGATGGCCGGTCACTTCGCCAAGGCCGGTGTGACGCCTCGTCGTCACCTCGCCGAGGTCCGCACCGAGAACGTCGAGGATTTCGAGCCCGGCCAGGAACTGACCGCCGAGATCTTCCCTGAGGGTGTGCAGGTCGACGTGACCGGCACCACCAAGGGCAAGGGCTTCGCGGGCACCATCAAGCGCTGGGGCTTCAAGTCCTACCGTCGTACCCACGGCTCTCACAAGAACGAGCGTCGTCCAGGTTCGGTTGGCGCATGCGCAACGCCGAGCCGTATTCTCAAGGGCAAGCGCATGGCCGGTCGTATGGGCCATGTCACCAATACCGTGCAGAACCTCACTGTCGTCTCCTCCGATGTGGAGAACGGCATCCTCGCCATCAAGGGCGCCATCCCGGGCCCGAAGGGCGGCATCGTTCTCGTTCGTTCTGCAGTGAAGGGAGCCTGATTTAGATGGCAAACGTTACTCTGAACGTCACCGATAACAATGGCAAGGAAGCCGGCACCCTCGAGGCGCCGGAAGCGCTCTTCGGCTTCACCGCCGAGGAAGTGCAGGCACACGTGCCGCTGATTCACCAGGTTGTGGTGGCCCAGCGTGCAGCCGCCCGCCAGGGCACGCATGCGGTTAAGAACCGTGGCGCCGTCTCCGGTGGTGGCCGCAAGCCGTGGAAGCAGAAGGGCACCGGTCGCGCTCGTCAGGGCTCGATCCGCGCTCCTCAGTGGTACCACGGCGGTGTCGCACACGGCCCGGTGCCGCGTGACTACAGCCAGCGCACCCCCAAGAAGATGAAGGCCGCAGCCCTGCGCTACGCCCTCTCGGATCGCGCCAACAACGGTCGCGTCGCAGTCGTCGACTTCCAGCTCGACGCACCGTCCACCAAGAAGGCAATCGCGGCTCTCGCCCCGGTCGTCGCCGACAACTTCACCACCGTGGTGCTGTCCCGCGACAACGTGAACGAGTGGCTGTCGGTTCGTAACATTCCGACCGTCTACCCGATCTTCGCCGATCAGCTCAACACCTACGACGTGATCACCGCCCAGTACGTGGTGTTCTCGAAGGATGGTCTCGAGGCTTTCGTCGCCGCGAAGACGGCAGCTAAGGAGGCCTGAGTTCATGGTCGCTATTCACAAGCCAGCACATGACATCATCCTGAAGCCTGTTGTTTCGGAGAAGAGCTACGCTCTGTCCGATATGGGTCAGTACACCTTCGTCGTGGCCCCGAACGCCAACAAGGTGCAGATCAAGCAGGCTATCGAGGAGATCTTCAAGGTCAAGGTGACGAACGTCAACACCCTCAACCGTGCAGGCAAGCGCACGCGCACCCGCACCGGTTACGGCCGCCGCGTCAATCAGAAGCGCGCAATCGTGACCGTAGCCGAGGGCCAGTCGATCGACATCTTCGGTAACTGAAGGTTAGCCGAGAAAAGTTAAAGGAAAGAACTAGATTATGGCTATCCGCGTATATAAGCCGACGACCCCGGGCCGTCGTAACGCGTCTGTTTCGGACTTCTCCGACCTCACGCGCTCGACCCCAGAGAAGTCGCTCATTCGCAAGAACAGCAAAACTGGCGGCCGCAACAACTACGGCCGCATGACCTCCCGCCATCGCGGCGGCGGTCACAAGCGCCAGTACCGCCTCATCGACTTCCGTCGTTGGGACAAGGACGGCGTGCCAGCAACCGTGGCTCAGATCGAGTACGATCCGAACCGCTCCGCACGCATCGCCCTGCTGCACTACGCAGACGGTGAGAAGCGCTACATCATCGCACCTGAGGGCATCAAGCAGGGTGACCGCATCGAGACCGGCGCCAACGCCGACATCAAGCCGGGCAACAACCTGCCGCTGCGCAACATCCCGACCGGTACGGTTGTCCACGCCATTGAGCTCCGCCCGCTCGGCGGTGCCAAGATTGCACGTTCCGCCGGTGCGGCCGTGCAGCTCGTCGCCAAGGATGGCGCTTACGCCCAGCTGCGTATGCCATCGGGCGAAATCCGCAACGTGGACGCCCGCTGCCGCGCAACCGTGGGCGAGGTCGGCAACTCCGACCACGCCAACATCCAGCTCGGCAAGGCAGGTCGTGCACGTTGGATGGGCAAGCGCCCGATCACCCGTGGTGAGTCCATGAACCCTGTCGATCACCCGCATGGCGGTCGTACCCGCGGTGGCAAGCCGCCGGTGTCTCCATGGGGCAAGGGCGAGGTTCGTACTCGTCGTCCGAAGAAGGCTTCGAACAAGATGATCGTTCGTCGTCGTCCTAACGGCAAGAATCGCAAGTAAGGGAGTGTCGAGTAGATGACTCGTAGCATCAAGAAGGGCCCATTCGTCGACGCCCACTTGCAGAAGAAAGTCGACGAGCAGAATGCGAAGGGCACCCACAACGTCATCAAGACGTGGTCCCGCCGTTCGATGATCACCCCTGATTTCATCGGACACACCTTCGCGGTTCACGATGGTCGCAAGCATGTGCCGGTGTTCGTCACTGAATCCATGGTCGGCCACAAGCTCGGTGAGTTCGCCCCTACGCGTACCTTCAAGGGTCACGTCAAGGACGACAAGAAGTCGCGCCGCTAATAAGTAGGAGAGTATAGACACATGGAAGCTAAAGCAATCGCTCGCCACGTTCGTGTGACGCCGCGTAAGGCTCGCCGCATGGTCGACCTCATCCGAGGCAAGAAAGCGACCGAAGCCATCACCATTCTCAAGTTCGCTCCGCAGGACGCCAGCACCCCGGTGCTCAAGGTCCTCCAGAGCGCCATCGCGAACGCCCGCGTGAAGGCCGACAAGGCCGGCGAGCCGTTCCGTGAGAACGACCTGTACATCAAGGAGACCTATGTGGACGAGGGTGTGACGCTCAAGCGTTTCCGCGCTCGTGCACAGGGCCGTGCCGCTCGTATCAACAAGCGTACGAGCCACATCACGGTCGTCGTTGCCAGCAAGGAAGGAGACCGCTAAAGATGGGTCAGAAGATTAATCCCTTTGGCTATCGCCTGGGCATTACTGAGAGCCATCGTTCCAAGTGGTTCTCCGATTCCAACAAGGTCGGCGAGCGTTATCGTGACTTCGTCCTCGAAGATGACGCCATCCGCAAGGTCATGAACAAGGATCTCGAGCGTGCGGGCGTGTCCCGCATCATCATCGAGCGCACCCGCGACCGCGTGCGTGTGGACATCCACACCGCCCGTCCGGGCATCGTGATCGGCCGTCGTGGCGCCGAAGCCGAGCGTGTTCGTGCCAAGCTCGAGAAGCTCACTGGCAAGCAGGTTCAGCTCAACATCTTCGAAGTGAAGAACCCGGCCATCGACGCCCAGCTCGTCGCTCAGGGCATCGCCGAGCAGCTCACCAACCGCGTGACCTTCCGTCGCGCGATGCGTAAGGCTCAGCAGGATGCCATGCGTGCAGGCGCCAAGGGTATTCGTATCAAGCTCTCCGGCCGTCTCGGCGGTGCGGAAATGAGCCGTTCGGAGTTCTACCGTGAAGGCCGCGTCCCGCTGCAGACGCTCCGCGCTCTCATCGACTATGGCTTCTTCGAGGCCAAGACCACCTACGGCCGCATCGGTGTCAAGGTGTGGATCTACAAGGGCGATATGACCGAGCGTGAGTTCGAGGAGCAGCAGGCACAACAGGGCAACAACCGCCCGGGCCGTCGCGGCGGCGATCGTCGTCCGCGCCGTGGCCAGCGTGCCGGCCAGCGTCCCACCGGTCAGAACCAGGTCAAGACAGGTCCGGATCAGCAGATGGAAGCGGAAGTTTCCAAGGAAGCTGCCGTAGAGCCGGAAACTAAGGAGTGAGCTGAGGATGCTTATCCCAAAGAGGACCAAATATCGCAAGCAGCATCGTCCTGACCGCCATGGCATGTCCAAGGGCGGCAACGAGATCAACTTCGGCGATTTCGCTATTCAGGCATTGGCCCCGGCCTATGTCACGAACCGCCAGATCGAGGCTGCTCGTATCGCAATGACCCGTTACATCAAGCGTGGCGGCAAGGTGTGGATCACGATCTTCCCGGATCGCCCGCTCACCAAGCACCCGCTCGGCGCCCGAATGGGCTCCGGCAAGGGCACTCCGGAATTCTGGATCGCCAATGTGCACCCGGGTCGTGTCATGTTCGAAATCGGTGGCGTTTCTGAGGATGTCGCTCGCGAGGCCCTGCGCCGCGCAATCGACAAGCTCCCGATGAAGTGCCGCGTGATCGCTCGCGAAGGCGGTGACATCTGATGCCAGTCGGATCGGAAGAATACACCATCAAGAATCTCAACGAGAAGACCAATGCTGAGATCGAGGGCTTCATCAAGAAGTCCAAGGAAGAGCTGTTCAACCTGCGCTTCCAGCATGCAACCGGTCAGCTCGAGAACACTGCTCGCCTCAAGGCTGTCAAGCGTGACATCGCCAGGATGTATACTGTTCTGCGCGAACGTGAACTTGGCATCAGCCAGGCTCCGGCGGCAACCGAAACGAAAGCTTAAGGAGAAGTAATGGCTGAAGAGCGTAACTTCCGCAAGGTTCGTCGCGGTTATGTCGTGTCCGACAAGATGGACAAGACCATTTCCGTGGAACTCGAACTTCGTACGACCCACCCGCTCTACGGTAAGGTTGTTCGTTCCACTCGCACGGTCAAGGCCCATGACGAGAACAACCAGGCTCACGTTGGCGACCTCGTGAGTATCATGGAGACTCGTCCACTGAGCAAGACCAAGCGTTGGCGTCTCGATTCCATTATCGAGCGCGCTAAGTAACAAGTTCGGCAAGGCTCGCCAATCACCCGGCTCGCCCCATAGGAGCGGGCCGGGTGATTGGGGAGAACCAGCTCGGCTAAGGAGAATCAATGATTCAGCAGGAAACGCGGCTTCATGTCGCCGACAACACGGGTGCGAAGGAACTCCTCGCCATCCGAGTGCTCGGCGGATCGAAGCGACGCTATGCCGGCATCGGCGACGTGATCGTCGCCTCCGTCAAGGACGCAATCCCTGGCGGGTCGGTCAAGAAGGGCGACGTGGTCAAGGCCGTCGTCGTCCGTACAGTCAAGGAACGCCGCCGTGCAGACGGCTCCTACATCAAGTTCGACGAGAACGCCGCTGTGATTCTCGGCTCCGGCCGTGAACCCAAGGGCACTCGTATCTTCGGACCGGTTGGTCGTGAACTGCGCGACAAGCGCTTCATGCGTATCGTGTCCCTCGCACCGGAGGTGATCTGACATGGTAGCCAAGATCAAGAGCGGCGACCTCGTCAAGGTCATCCGTGGCAAGGACCGCGGCAAGGAAGGCACCGTCAAGCGCGTTCTCAAGGACGACCGACTGATCGTCGAAGGCGTTCAGATCGTCAAGAAGCATGTGCGTGCAACCCAGCAGGGTCAGCAGGCCGGCATCGTCTCCGTTGAGGCCCCGATCCATCGCTCCAACGTGATGGTCATCGACCCGGAGACCAAGCAGCCCACCCGCGTTGGCGTCGTAATCAAGGAAGAGGCACGTGACGGCAAGGTGAAGACCGTGCGCGTCCGCGTTGCCAAGAAGTCCGGAAAGGAACTGGCATGAGCGAAGTCGTTGACGAAGTCATCATCGAAGAGCCAGTGACCCCACGCCTTAAGACGATGTACAAGGAAGAGATCCTTCCCGAGCTCGAGAAGGAATTCCACCACGACAACCCGATGCAGATTCCTCGCATCGAGAAGGTGGTCGTCTCCATGGGCGTTGGCGCCGCAGCACGCGACTCCAAGCTCATCGAAGGCGCTGTGCGTGACCTCACCGCGATCACCGGCCAGAAGCCGAAGATCACCAAGGCGAAGAAGTCCGTCGCACAGTTCCACCTGCGTGAAGGCCAAGCCATCGGCGCATACGTCACCCTGCGCGGTGACCGCATGTGGGAGTTCCTGGATCGTCTGCTTACGCTGGCTCTGCCGCGTATTCGCGATTTCCGTGGCATCAACGGCCATCAGTTCGATGGTCAGGGCAACTACAACTTCGGTCTCACTGAGCAGTCCATGTTCCACGAGATCGATCCGGACGAGATCGATCACCAGCGTGGCATGGACATCACCGTGGTGACCACCACGAAGGATGACGACGAGGCTTACGCACTGCTCAAGCTTCTCGGCTTCCCATTCAAGGAGAACTGAAATGGCAAAAACTTGTCTTAAGGTCAAGGCGCTTCGCAAGCCTAAGTTCAAGGTTCGCGCCTACACGCGCTGCATGGTCTGCGGTCGCCCGCACTCCGTGTACCGTAAGTTCGGCCTGTGCCGAATCTGCCTTCGCGAGAAGGCACACCGTGGCGAGCTGCCAGGCGTAACGAAGTCCAGTTGGTAAATATCAACGCTGAAGGTCCGCGGCCCGGGCAGGCCATAGCAGTCTGCAGGGCGGCGGAAACCACGGCGAGAAAGGGCGTTAGCCCAAATGACAATGACAGATCCAATCGCAGATATGCTCACGCGTCTGCGTAATGCGAGCGCGGCAAAGCACGAGACCGTGGATATGCCGTACTCCAAGTTCAAGAAGAACATCGCCGAGATCCTGAAGCGAGAAGGCTATATTGCAGACTTCACCGCCAAGGAAGCCCGCGTCGGCCAGACCCTTGAGGTCACCCTCAAGTACGGCCCCCACGGTGAGCGTTCCATTCAGGGCATCAAGCGCGTGTCGAAGCCAGGCCTGCGTCGTTACGCCAAGTCCGACGCACTGCCCATGCCGCTCGGCGGCCTCGGCATCGCCATCATCTCGACGAGCTCGGGATTGTTGACTCAGAAGGAATGCCTCGACCGAGGCATCGGTGGCGAGATCGTCGCCTACGTGTGGTGAGAAAGGAGAGCTGAACATGGCATCGCATATTGGTAAGCTCCCGATCGAGATCCCGGCGGGCGTTGAAGTCACCATCAATGGGCAGGAATTCACCGCCAAGGGCGCGAAGGGTTCCGACTCCTACACCATCCCCGAGGGCGTGACCGCCAAGGTCGAAGGCAACGAGATCATCGTCACCGCGAACGACGACCTGCGTCCGACCCGCGCAAAGCACGGCCTGGCTCGCTCGATCATGGCCTCCATGGTCAAGGGCGTGCATGATGGCTATTCGAAGAGCCTCGACATCGTCGGCACCGGTTACCGTGCACAGATGAAGGGCAAGGGCATCGAGTTCTCGCTCGGTTACTCCCACACCATCACCGTGAACCCGCCGGAAGGCATCACCTTCGAACTGCCGAACCCGAACCAGGTCATCGTGAAGGGTACCGACAAGCAGGCCGTTGGCCAGGTTGCCGCGAACATTCGTAAGCTTCGTGCTCCGGAACCATACAAGGGCAAGGGCATCAAGTACTCGGATGAGGTCATCCGTCGCAAGGCTGGAAAGGCTGGTAAGTGATATGAGCGTTAAGATTTTCGGTAAAGGCAAGAAGGCCGCGCTGAAGCGTCGCCACGCTCGTATTCGCAAGCGCATCAGCGGCACCGCAGAGCGTCCGCGTCTCGTGGTCACCCGCTCCAACCGTCACATGGTCGCTCAGATCGTTGACGACAACGCCGGCAAGACGCTGGTGAGCGAGTCCACGCTTATGGCCGATTTCGCCGACTTCCAGGGCACCAAGACCGAAGCCGCCAAGAAGGTTGGCGAGCTCTTGGCCAAGAAGGCCAAGGATGCCGGCATCACCACGGTCGTGTTCGACCGCGGCGGCAACATGTACCATGGTCGCGTCGCAGCTGTTGCTGAAGGCGCCCGCGAGGGAGGTCTGGCACTGTGAGCGACAACGAAAAGGAAACCCAAGTGGCTGAAGAGACTCAGAACACTCAGGCAACCGCCGAGTCCAACAACAACGACGAGCGTCGTGGCCGCCGCAACAACCGTGGTGGCGAAGGCCGTCGCGGTGATCGCCGTGGCCGTCGTGAGGACAATCACGAGAACGAGATGCTCGATCGCGTCGTGACGATCAACCGTGTGTCGAAGACCCACAAGGGCGGACGTACGTTCAGCTTCGCCGCTCTCGTCGTGGTCGGCGATGGCAACGGCACCGTCGGTGTTGGCTATGGCAAGTCCCGTGAGGTCCCGGCGGCAATCGCCAAGGGCCAGCTGGATGCCAAGAAGCATCTGTTCAACGTTCCACGCATTCGCGGCACCGTGACTCACCCGGTCACCGGCCACGACCACGCAGGCACCGTCATGCTGCGCCCGGCAGCTCCGGGCACCGGTGTAATCGCCGGCTCGGCTGTGCGTGCAGTGATGGAATGCGCAGGCATCACCGACATCCTGACGAAGTCGATGGGCTCCGCAACGGCCGTCAACGTGGTTCGTGCCACCGTCGATGCGCTGAAGCAGCTCGAAGAGCCGGAGGAGATCGCGGCACGCCGTGGTCTCTCCGTGCAGGAAGTCGCTCCGGACCAGCTCCTGCGTGAGCGCGCCGCCGGCATTGCCGAGGCTCGCAAGGCACGCGAGGAAGCCAAGGCCGAAGCGGCCGCTAAGGATGGTGAGTGATGGCAAAGCTGAAGATCACGCTCGTGCACGGCGTTGCACACGCGAACAAGAAGCAGAAGGCTACCGTGCAGACGCTCGCCCTTCGCAAGATCGGCCAGAGCACTGTTCTTGAAGACAACTCGTCGACCCGCGGCATGATCGCCGTCGTGCGTCACTTGGTCAATGTTGAGGAGGCAGAGTGATTATGGCTAACGAAGAGACCACAATCCTGCAAATGCATGACCTCAAGCCGGCACCAGGCGCCAAGAAGGATCGCATCCGCGTCGGCCGTGGTGAAGGCTCCAAGGGCAAGACCTCGGGCCGTGGCGACAAGGGCACCAAGAAGCGCTATCAGGTTCGTCCTGGCTTCGAAGGCGGCCAGCTGCCACTGTACATGCGTCTTCCCAAGCTCCGCGGCTTCCGCAGCCCGTTCAAGACTGAATACCAGGTCGTGAACATCGCTGCTCTCAACGACCTGTTCCCGCAGGGCGGCGAGATCACCGTGGCCGACCTCGTGGCCAAGGGCGCCGTGCGCGCCAACCGCCCGGTTAAGGTCCTCGGTGAGGGCGAAGCCACCGCCGCATTCACCCTCAAGGGTGTCACGGCCTCCGCTTCGGCGAAGTCCAAGATTGAGGCGGCAGGCGGTTCGATCAGCGAAGACTGACGGCATGCATACACGCTAGCGACAGACCCTTCCCGCAGCAAGCGGGGAGGGTCTGTTCATATGTGCAGAACATGCGCGCGAAATATCAAAACAGGAAATGGTCGCTGTAATTTGCGTTGAATTATTGCAAAAAAGAGGCGGGAATTCGCGTGCGGTATGGCCGTTGGGCTAGACTCGGACTCTAGCGTGTGTTTTTCGTGATACGCCAAGAGCGTACAGTTATGGAGGGAACCCAAGGTGAGGACGTTAATCCAGGCCTTTCGCACCAAGGAGCTGAGGAACAAGATCCTCTTCGTCCTTGGCATCATCATCATCTACCGAATCGGCTCGTTCATTCCAACGCCGGGTGTCGATTACAAGGTCGTGAACGACTGCGTGGCGAATACGACCAACAATGCGGAGAACTTCATCGGACTGGTGAACCTGTTCTCGGGCGGTGCAATGCTGCAGCTGTCCATCTTCGCATTGGGCGTCATGCCGTACATCACCGCGTCGATCGTGGTGCAGCTGCTGCGTGCCGTGATCCCACGCTTCGAGGCTCTGCACAAGGAGGGGCAGTCCGGTGAGGCCAAGCTCACCCAGTACACGCGTTACCTTACCATCGGTCTCGCCGTGCTGCAGTCCACGACGATCCTCGTCACCGCTCGTTCCGGTGCGCTGTTCAACTACCAGTGCAGCAATGTGATCCCCGATGCCTCCATTTGGAACATGGTCGTCATGATCATGGTGATGACCGGCGGCACCGGCCTGATCATGTGGATGGCCGAATTGATCACCGAGAAGGGCATCGGCCAGGGCATGTCGATCCTCATCTTCCTGTCCATCTGTTCCGGCTTCCTGCCGCAGCTGTGGCAGATCGGTTGGGGTACGAACGGCACCGACGGCAATTGGACGAAGTTCGCGATCGTCACCGTCGTGCTGCTTGTGATCATGATCTTCGTGAACTACGTGGAGCTCTCGCAGCGCCGTATTCCGGTGCAATACACGCGCCGCATGATCGGCCGCAAGATGTATGGCGGCTCCTCCACCTACTTGCCGCTCAAGATCAACATGAGCGGCGTGATCCCGCCGATCTTCGCCTCGTCGATCCTCGCGATCCCGACATTGTTCGCACAGTTCGGCAACAGCCAGCAGAGCTGGGTGCAGTGGGTGAACAAGTACCTCGCCAACACGACGAGCGTATGGTACATCTGCCTGTATGCACTGATGATTGTGTTCTTCACGTTCTTCTACACAGAGATCACATTCAACCCAGATGAGACAGCAGACAACATGAAGCAGTTTGGTGGCTTCATTCCCGGCATTCGTGCAGGCTCCGCCACCTCGCGTTATCTCAAGTACGTGATCAACCGACTCAACACCGTCGGCGCGATCTACCTGCTGTTCGTCGCATTGCTGCCGACCGTGCTCATCATGGCGCTCAAGCTCAACACGCAGCTGCCGTTCGGTGGCACGACGCTGCTGATCATCGCCGGCGTGGGTCTCGACACGCTGCGTCAGGCGAAGGCGCAGACGGAGCAGTACCAGTACGCGGGCTTCCTGTTCGAGAACACCGATCACACCGAGGGCAACGCCATCGCCAAGTGATGCCCAGATGTGAATAATCTGCCATTCGCAGATTGCCGCAAAAGCAGACCGTGGGAATCTACGGTCTGCTTTTGCATATGCATGGCTCGCCGCGGCATGTCGATACTCCTGCCGTGAGCACACTAGGCTAAGATATGCGATAGCAAAGCAAATCCCGAGTGAAAGGAACACGATGCGACTGCTGATTATGGGACCTCAGGGCGTCGGCAAGGGCACGCAGGCGAAGCTGCTCGCTGAGCACTACGGCATTCCGACGATCTCCACCGGAGACATCTTCCGCGCGAACATCAAGAACAAGACGGAACTGGGCAAGAAGGTGCTCGAATACACGTCGCAGGGATTCCTGGTCCCCGACGAGCTCACCAACGAGATTGTCCGCGATCGTCTTGCGCAGGATGATGCGAAGAATGGCTGGATCCTCGATGGCTACCCACGCAATGTCGCCCAGGTGAGCGCGCTCGACGAGATTCTCGAGGGCCTCGGCGAGCAGCTCGACGTCGTTGTCGCGCTGACCGCCCCCACCAATGTGCTGCTCGAGCGCATGGCCAAGCGCGCGAAGGAGGAGGGGCGTGCCGACGACACCCCGGAGGCGATCCAGAACCGTCTGAACACCTACGACAAGGAGACCACGCCGGTGCTCGACATCTACCAGCAGCGCGGCAAGCTCGTCACCATGAACGGCGTGGGCGAGATCGACGCGATCAGCGAGGAGATCGTCAAGGCACTCGATGCCAAGCTTGGCTGAACAATAGTGCAAATGCGTGCCGTGAGGTGTGTGGGATTGGTGAACATGGAATAATCCGCCTCTCAATTCGGTAGCATAAAAGACGGTACGCCATTGAACCGGGCACGAAGTGTTCGCCCGGTCCGTTACGGAAGCGAAGGGTACGACACGCCGTTGCGTGCACTCTTCGCTTTTCGTGTATACTAGCAAGTTGGTGTGTCTTCTGGCGCACCTACAGGTAATGCTATCCACGAGGAAAACGGGTATTTATGGCAAAAGACGGTGTGATTGAAGTTGAAGGCCGAGTCGTAGAGGCTCTGCCCAATGCGATGTTCCGTGTGGAACTGGAGAATAAGCACATCGTGCTCGCCACAATTTCCGGCAAAATGCGCAAGAACTACATTCGTATTCTTCCGCAGGACCGTGTGGTGCTCGAGATGAGCCCGTACGACCTCAATCGTGGTCGCATTACGTACCGTTACAAGTAAAGTAACAGCCAAGGTACAAACCCAAGCAAAGGAATACCATGAAGGTTAGCCCAAGTGTGAAGAGGATCTGCGAAAACTGCCGCGTGATCCGTCGTCACGGTCGCGTCATGGTGATCTGCACAAACCCACGCCACAAGCAGCGTCAGGGCTGAGCAGAAGCAGCGACACATATCAGGCACTCAGTCGCAGTTCGCGCGTATGCGTGAGCTGAACCCCGGGAACGCAGGCCCGGGCCGGTAGGGATACCGGGGGATTGGGTGCGAGACCTGCGGCAAACAGAAGGAATCGCAATGGCACGTCTTGCCGGAGTCGACATCCCAAATGACAAGCGCATCGAGGTCGCGCTCACCTACATCTTCGGTGTGGGACGCACCCGCGCCAAGGAAACCCTTGAGGCGACTGGCATCAATCCAGACACCCGCGTCAAGGACCTGACGGATGAGCAGCTGATCACGCTGCGTGACTACCTCGAGTCGAACTATAAGATCGAAGGCGATCTGCGTCGTGAAGTCGACGCCGACATTCGCCGCAAGATCCAGATCAACAGCTACCAGGGCATGCGCCACCGCAAGGGCCTGCCGGTCCGCGGTCAGCGCACGAAGACCAACGCACGCACCCGCAAGGGCCCGAAGCGCACGGTCGCTGGCAAGAAGAAGGCCACCAAGTAATAGGTGGGAATTGCAGGCCACGGTGTGACAGCCATCGTCTGCAACACATAGTTCGTGAATTAGGAAACGAGGTCAAATGGCAGCTCAAAAGCAGGCCGCACGCAAGACCCGTCGCCGCGATCGCAAGTCGATCCCGGTCGGTCAGGCGCATATCAAGTCAACGTTTAACAACACCATCATCTCCATCACCGATCCGTCCGGCGCGGTTGTGTCCTGGGCGTCCGGTGGCGATGTCGGCTTCAAGGGCTCCCGTAAGTCCACGCCGTACGCCGCTGGTATGGCAGCCGAGTCCGCGGCCCGCAAGGCCATGGAACACGGCGTCAAGAAGGTCGATGTTTTCGTGAAGGGCCCGGGTTCCGGTCGTGAAACCGCCATCCGCTCCCTGCAGTCCGCTGGTCTCGAAGTCGGTTCGATCACCGACGTCACTCCACAGGCATTCAACGGCGTTCGCCCACCAAAGCGCCGCCGCGTCTGAGCACTAGACAATACCATCCATCCAAAGCCGCTTGAAGCCAGTGAGTGCACCACCGGCTGAAGCTGAAAGGATACCACAGTGCTTATCGCACAGCGTCCGACACTTACCGAGGAATCGCTCAACCCTCAGCGTTCCCGTTTCATCATCGAGCCGCTTGAGCCGGGTTTCGGCTACACGCTTGGCAACTCGCTTCGCCGTACTCTGCTCAGCTCGATTCCGGGAGCGGCAGTGACGTCGGTGCGTATTTCTGGTGCGCTGCATGAGTTCACCACTCTGCCCGGCATCCAGGAAGACGTCACCGAGATCTTGTTGAACATCAAGGGCATCGTGCTCACCAGCGAATACGATGAGCCTGTCGTGATGTATCTGCGCAAGGCGGGCAGCGGCGAGGCCACCGCAGGGGACATCACCCCGCCGGCCGGCGTCACCATTGCCAACCCGGATCTGCACATCGCCACCCTCGCCGAAGATGGCGAACTCGAGATCGAGTTCACCGTCGAGCGTGGCCGCGGGTACGTCCCAGCCCAGATGAACAAGCAGGATGGCGATGAGATCGGCCGCATCCCGGTCGATTCCATCTACTCCCCAGTGCTCAAGGTGAGCTACAAGGTCGAAGCCACCCGCGTGGAACAGCGCACCGACTTCGACAGGCTCATTCTGGATGTGGAAACCAAGCCGGCCATCTCCCCGCGCGATGCTGTCGCATCCGCAGGATCCACGCTGGTTGAGCTCTTCGGCCTGTGCCGCGAACTCAACACGCAGGCCGAGGGTGTGGAAATCGGGCCAGCCCCGGTGGCCGAGCAGGCCGATCCGGGCATGTCCGTTCCGATCGAGGATCTCAACCTCACCCAGCGCAGCTACAACTGCCTGAAGCGTGAGGGCATCCACACGGTCGGCGAGCTGGTGAACCACACGGAGCAGGATCTGCTCGACATCCGCAATTTCGGTATGAAGTCCATCGACGAGGTGAAGGAGAAGCTGCAGTCCCTGGGTCTGTCGCTCAAGGCCTCGCCGCTCGGCTTCGACACCAACAACCTCGAAGGCGGCACCTTCTTCTCGCCGGAAGACGAGTAAACCGCCAACGACATAACCGCTTCGCCGATTTCGGATGTTCGGGCCACTGCCCACCTGAGCTCGGCGTGGCAACAAGGAGATACAATGCCTACACCAAAGAAAGGCCCACGCCTGGCGTCCAGCCCGGCACATGAGCGTCTGATGCTCGCGAACATGGCCACCAGCCTGTTCGAGCACGGCCGCATCACCACCACGCTGCCGAAGGCCAAGCGCCTTCGTCCGCTGGCCGAGCGCCTGATCACCTTCGCCAAGCGCGGTGATCTGCACTCCCGCCGCCGTGTGATGCGCGTGATCCGTAACAAGTCCGTCGTGCACAAGCTGTTCACGCAGATCGCTGAGCAGATGGAACAGCGCGAGGGCGGTTACACCCGCATCGTCAAGATCGCCCCGCGCAAGGGCGATTCCGCTCCCGCAGCCATCATCGAGCTCGTCACCGAACCGGTGAGCCCGAAGAAGGCAGTGGTCAAGGAAGCCGAAGCTGCGACCAAGGTCGCCGCCAAGGAAGAGCCGGCACAGACCGAGGCAGCCGCTGAGTGAATCTCTTAGGCATATGAAAGGGGCCATCCATTTGGATGGCCCCTTTTCACGTTTGTGCCAGCTGCGTGCATGTGGCACAAATTCGGGCATATAGGTCATTTTGTGTTGATTTAGACTCCTAGTCGGTGGTGTTGGGGTAGCGGGTGTTGGTGTGGAATTCGTTCCAGTCGATGCCGGTGCCGAGGGTGGGTTGGCTGGTTGGTTCGTTGTCG